>Ga0247840_10005793_pt1 | contig 18268 bp, 14 predicted proteins | sample LaCruzMarch2015__FD_192404 | JGI IMG/M metagenome (GOLD analysis project Ga0247840, IMG submission 192404) | Freshwater microbial communities from meromictic Lake La Cruz, Castile-La Mancha, Spain - LaCruzMarch2015_17m | ecosystem: Environmental > Aquatic > Freshwater > Lake | place: Spain... | reverse complement strand
AATAATAATGATATACGCAATATTTCAAAGAACTTTTTTTGGGAAATTCACCCAATTATATGACTTTTTTAAACCAAATTATTAATCAATTAAAACTGTCTGCTCAGACTTTTCGGAGTGGACTCAAAAATAGAAATAATTTTTTGATAATGAATGTAAATTCGAAAATAATTGGGTTATTATATTGCTTCAAAATAATTAAGTCATTTCAATTTTCACATTTTACAAAAAACGGTAAGTTTATGCAAAAAAAAGAACTAAATTTGCAGCGATTTCCAACAAATTTAAACTCAATACAAATATGAATATTACCGAACGATTTCTGAAATATGTGAGTTTCACAACCACATCCGATGAAAACACCAAAATGACTCCGAGTACGCCCGGACAAATGCTTTTTGCACAATACTTAGTTGAAGAACTCAAATCCATTGGTTTACAGGAGGTTGATTTGGATAGCAATGGTTACGTAATGGCCACGCTACCAGCGAATACCGACAAGGCTATTCCTGTAATTGGCTTTGTTTCGCACATGGATACCAGCCCAGACATGTCGGCAAAAAATGTAAAACCACGTATTGTAAACAATTACAATGGCGAAGATATTTTACTCAACGAAGAAAAACTGATTGTACTCGAAACCGAAAAATATCCCGAAATTTTACAATACAAAGGTCAGGATATTGTAGTTACTGATGGAACAACGCTGTTGGGAGCCGATGACAAAGCCGGATTGGCCGAAATTGTTACGGCTATGGAATACTTGCTGGCACATCCTGAAATTAAACATGGAAAAATACGCGTTGGTTTTACGCCCGACGAAGAAATTGGGCAGGGTGCCGACCATTTTGATGTTGCCAAATTTGGTGCCGAATGGGCTTATACCATGGATGGTGGCGAAATTGGCGAATTGGAATACGAAAACTTCAATGCCGCCGGAGCCAAAATTACATTTAACGGACTGAACGTACATCCCGGTTATGCCAAACACAAAATGCTGAACTCAATGCGGGTGGCACATCAGTTTGCCTCTATGCTTCCGCGTCACGAAACGCCCGAACATACCGAGAATTACGAGGGTTTTTACCATTTGGTAGGTATGGAAGGAACGGTTGAAAAATCGTCGTTGAGTTATATTATTCGTGACCACGACCGCGATCGTTTTGACCGTCGAAAAAAAGAAATAGCCCATTTGGTGAATAAAATCAACTCCGAATTTGGCGAAGGTACTGCCACACTCGAACTCCGCGACCAATACTACAATATGCGCGAAAAGGTGGAGCCCGTGATGCATATAGTGGATTTGGCTTTCGAAGCTATGGAAGCTGTGGGCGTTAAACCAAATGTAAAACCAATTCGTGGAGGAACCGATGGAGCTCGACTATCGTTTGAAGGTCTCCCCTGCCCTAACATTTTTGCCGGTGGTCATAATTTCCATGGACGATTTGAATATGTTCCCATACAATCAATGGAAAAAGCCATGATGGTGATTGTGAAAATTGCTGAGATTATGGCTGTTAAGTAAATCATACATTTAAAATCTTTAAAAATTTAACCCCAAAAAAAATTATTTTTTTGGGGTTTATTGTTTCAACTATCAAATTTAATCATATTTAACCTTGTTATTTCAAAACAAATGTTTTACTTTGCACATTATTAATAGACCTATTAAACTAATTTATTAAATATGGATATTAACTCCGAAAAATCGATGGAACAAACCATTCTCGAAACAGCCGAACAAATGTTTCTTGAACGTGGATTCGCAGCCACATCTACTACGCAAATTGCAAAGTCGGTAGGCTGTAATCAGGCATTGATACATTATTATTTCCGAACAAAAGAAAATCTTTTCAATTCAATCTTCGAGAGTAAGTTTAAATTGCTTTTTCAGCGCGTTTTTGATACAACTCAACTCGAGAACCTGAGCTTTTCCGATAAAATAAAACACATTGTAGAGACTCATTTTGATATACTTGCTGAAAATCCGAAAATGCCAATGTTAATTCTCAATGAATTATCCCGACAGCCGGAACAAATAAAAGTTTTAAAAGAAAGACTTCATGCTTTACCGGAGAAACTTATATCAATTATGAGCAAAGAATTGGACTCTGAAATTGCAGCCGGAAAAATAAAAAACTGCACTTTTATAGATATTATGTTTACAATTGTCTCACTCAATGTAGCGCTATTTACTATGCTGCCTATTGCTTTAAATATAGTTGAACTTAACGATACACAACTAAAGTTTTTACTTGCTCACCGACGTTCCGAAAATGTGAATATAGTATTAAGTTATTTACGTCCATAATTTTAAAAAACAAACTAAGTTAATAAGTTGACCCCCAACCCCCAAAGAGGGCTAAGACATATTCTCTACAAAAGACATTAGAAATAAAAAATACTTCGTCTTAAAGCCCCCTTTGGGGGTTGGGGGTCGAAAAAAATAATTAAAAAAAACGAACTAAATATGAACAGACTAAGTTTAAAAATTGTATTACTGCTACTGCCTGTGTATGGTTTTGGGCAAAGTATTACGCTCGAAACCTGTCAGATAAAGGCTCGTGAGCAGTATCCGCTCACCAAGCAATACGGACTGATTGAAAAGACAACAGAATATAACATTGCTAATGCTAACAAAGCCTGGTTACCTCAAGTTAATCTGACAGCTAAAGTTACATATCAGTCCGAAGCAATAAAAATTACTTTACCGCCACCAATCAATCGTACTTTGGAACAATCGAAAGAGCAATACGGTGCGACAGTTGATGTAAGTCAAACAGTATGGGATGGTGGTGCAGTTAAAGCACAAAAAAACATACTCAAAGCGCAGGCCGAAGCCGAAAAACAGAAACTCGAAGTAGACCTTTACGCACTCAAAGATCGTGTAAATCAACTTTATTTTGGAATTTTATTGCTCAGCGAACAGCAAAAACAATTGGCATTGATAAAAACGGATTTGCAAGCAAATTACGATCGAATTCTGGCACTTAAAACAAATGGATTGGCCGGACAGGCTGATGTAGATGTACTAAAAGTGGAACAATTAAATATCGTTCAAAAGGAAAACGACTTACAAGCTACCCGAAAATCGTTTATTGAAATGCTGTCTGCATTTACCGGTTTGGAAATAAGCGATAAAAGTGAATTTACAAAACCAATTCTGGCTACTGTTGATTATGGGTTGGATAACAAACGCCCCGAGTTATTATTACTTGCATCACAGAGTAAAGCACTAAATAGTCAGCGCGATATGATTGTGTCAGGCAATTTACCAAAGGTTGGTTTGTTTGTTCAGGGTGGCTATGGAAAACCCGGATTAAATATGCTTTCGAATGAAATTTCGCCCTATTATATTGGCGGGTTGCGTTTTTCGTGGAATTTGAGTGGTTTTTATTCACAAAAAAATAATTTGGAGAAAATAACGCTAAGTCAAAAATCGGTGGATATTCAAAAAGAAACGTTTTTGTTCAACAATAATCTACAAAACCGTCAACAGATAAATGAAATTGAGAAACTGAAATCGTCCTTAAAAAACGACGATGAAATTATTCTACTTCGAACAAGCATTAAAAAAGCAACGCAAGCGAAACTCGAAAATGGAACTGCAACCCTTACTGATATGCTACGCGAAGTAAATGCCGAAAGTTTGGCGCGACAAGCACGTGCATTGCACGAAATACAATTATATATGGCTGTATTTCAGCTTAAAAACAACCAAAACAATTGACCATTTATTCATTTACAATTTACCATTTAAAAAAAAATACAGCAATATGAATACAACATTAAGTAATATGAAAGTAATTTTAGGATTAGCCATTCTAATTGCGTTTAGTTCGTGTGGAAAATCGGATAGCGAATATGATGCAGCCGGAACTTTCGAAGCAACAGAAATTACTGTTTCGTCCGAAGCTATGGGCCGAATAACCAACTTTGATTTAGTCGAAGGACAAGAACTAACCGAAAATCAGGTAGTTGGCTCTATTGACAGCATACAACTCTATTTAAAAAAGCAACAATTAAATGCCAGTAGCAAAGCATTGAATAGCCGTAAACCAGATACCCGAAAACAATTAGCTGCTATTGATCAGCAAATTGAAACTGCAAAAACTGAGAGAAAACGCATTCAGAATTTAGTAACAGCTAATGCAGTTAATCAAAAACAATTGGATGATGTAAATGCACAAATTGCTGTTTTAGAGAAACAACAGACAGCATTAAAATCGAGTTTAGAACTGACAAACAGCAGTTTATCGGGCGAAGAAGAAGCCTTGCAATTGCAAATTGACCAACTCGAAGACCAGTTGAAAAAATGCCGCATCGTATCGCCCATTGCAGGAACTGTACTTACAAAATATGCCGAAGCAGGCGAATTAGCTTCACCCGGAAAAGCCTTGTTTAAAGTGGCCGATACAAAAAATATAATTTTACGGGCTTATATAAGCTCCGATCAACTTACACAACTAAAAATCGGACAGAAAGTACAGGTATTTTCCGATTCGGGCGAAAAAGACAGCAAGCAATACGAAGGAACAATAAGCTGTATTGCCTCTAAAGCCGAATTTACTCCTAAAACTATCCAAACCCGAGACGAACGTGCTAATTTGGTTTATGCCGTAAAAATTGCTGTAAAAAACGACGGTTTGCTAAAAATTGGAATGTACGGAAACGTGAAATTAACCCCCAACCCCTAAAGGGGAGTAAGTAGATACAATTTACAATTATTAATATGTATGCAATTGAAGCAAAAAATTTATATAAGAATTATTTCTCTGAAAAATCAGGCAAATTTGCTGGTTTAGGTAATTCAAAAACACAATACAATACTAATTTAAATTCCCCTTCAGGGGATTTAGGGGTAGGTGTAAGTTTTGAAGTGAATGAAGGTGAGATATTTGGAATTATCGGACCGGATGGTGCAGGTAAAACTACGCTGTTTCGCATACTTACAACGCTGATTTTGGCAGATAAAGGCACAGCAACGGTTAATGGCTTTGATGTGGTAAACGATTATCGCGAAATTCGCAAATGTGTAGGCTACATGCCCGGACGCTTTTCGCTGTATCAGGATTTGACAGTGGAGGAAAATCTGAAATTTTTTGCGACTGTTTTTAATACTACGGTAGAAGAAAACTACGAACTGATTAAGGATATTTATCAACAAATTGAACCGTTCAAAAAACGTCGTGCCGGAAAACTTTCGGGAGGTATGAAACAAAAATTAGCGCTGAGTTGTGCACTAATACACAAACCAACTGTACTTTTTCTCGACGAACCAACCACCGGAGTTGACCCTGTATCGCGAAAAGAATTTTGGGGCATGCTTAAGAAGCTGAAAGCGCAGGGAATCACCATTTTAGTATCTACACCCTACATGGACGAAGCCAGTTTGTGCGACCGCATTGCTTTAATTCAGCAAGGACGATTCTTAAATATCGACACACCGCAAAACATTGTAAATCAATATAAAAACAAACTATTGGCTGTACGAAGCAAAAACATGTCGAAATTGTTAAAAGACCTTCGCAGCAATAAATTATACGAAAACAGTTTTGCATTTGGCGATGCGCACCATCTTTCAGTGAACAGTTTAGAGTTTGCAATTAGTAGTTTAGAAGAGTATCTTTTGAAATGTGGGCACATCGATATTCAAATTACCGAAATACAACCCACCATCGAAGATTGTTTTATGGAAATTAGTAGAGACGTGGCGCGCCGCGTCTAACGCAAAAAAGTGGCGTGCCGCGTCTAACGTAAGAAAGTGGCGTGCCGCGTCTAACACAAAAAAGTGGCGCGCCGCGTCTAATAAATTAACAACATGGATAAAGTTATAACAGCTTCCAATTTAACCAAACAATTCGGACACTTTACAGCCGTTGATAATATTTCGTTTGAAGTAGAGCGAGGTGAAATTTTTGGTTTTCTGGGCGCAAATGGTGCCGGAAAAACCACCGCTATGCGCATGCTTTCCGGACTGAGTAAACCCACTTCGGGTGTTGGTAAAGTGGCAGGCTACGACATTCACACACAATCAGAATTGGTGAAAAAGAATATTGGCTACATGAGCCAGAAATTTTCGTTGTACGACGATTTAAAAGTGTGGGAAAATATTGAATTGTATGCCGGCATTTATGGTATGAACGACCGTGAAATAAAAGAAAAAACCGACAAATTGATGCACGAACTGAATTTCGAACGCGAACGCGATTTGTTGGTAGGCTCTCTCCCACTTGGTTTTAAGCAAAAGCTGGCGTTTTCGGTAGCTATTTTTCATCATCCACAGGTTGTTTTTCTCGACGAGCCTACCGGAGGTGTCGATCCGGTTACACGACGGATGTTTTGGGAGCTAATTTACAAAGCGGCCGAAGATGGCATAACTATATTTGTAACAACACATTATATGGACGAAGCTGAATACTGTAACCGCGTATCCATTATGGTCGATGGTCGAATTGAAGCCCTGGATAGCCCCATGAACCTCAAAAAACAATACGGAGCAGCAAATATGGATGAAGTATTTCAAAAATTAGCACGCAAAAGCCAACGAACAGAATGAAACAGCTATTATCATTTATACGCAAAGAGTTTTATCACATCCTACGCGATAAACCTACCATTATGATTTTGTTATTAATGCCTGTTATTCAGATTATTCTGTTTGGATTTGCATTAACAACCGAAGTAAAAGATACCCGCGTGGCTGTACTTATTCCCGAAAACGACGAAGCTACTTCGCGAATTACGGAACGTATCAATGCCAGTGCTTATTTTGATGTTGTCAATATAATTCACAGCAACAAAGAAATTCAGGAAACGTTTCGCGATGGAAATGCGAAATTAGTAGTTTCGTTTGAGTCGGGATTTGCGGCCAAACTCAAGCACGATGGTGTGGCTCATATTCAATTAATTGCCGACGCAACCGACCCCAATGCGGCCAATTCGTTTACGTTTTACATGCAAAATATTATTACTGCATACCAACAAGAAATAATGGGTCAGTTTAAAAATCCGTATCAAATTACGCCCGAAGTAAAAATGCTCTACAATCCGCAAATGATAAGTGCATTTAATTTTGTTCCGGGTGTGTTAGGTATGATTCTGATTCTGATTTGTGCCATGATGACCTCAATAGCTATTGTTCGTGAAAAAGAAATGGGAACAATGGAAATTCTGTTGGTTTCGCCTATGAAGCCTATTTATACCATTTTATCCAAAATTACACCTTATTTTGTGCTTTCGTGTATCAATTTCACAACCATTATTTTGCTCTCGGTTTTTGTGTTGAAAGTTCCTATCACTGGTAGTTTTGCGAGCTTAGTTGTAGTTTCGATGCTCTATATATTTGTTGCTTTGGCACTTGGTTTATTAATATCAACCTTTGCACAATCGCAGGTAGCAGCCATGCTTATTTCGGGAATGGGACTAATGATACCGGTTATGTTGCTTTCGGGAATGATTTTTCCGATTGAAAATATGCCTTGGCCATTGCAATGGTTTTCGAATATTATTCCGGCTCGGTGGTATATTTCGGCCGTAAAATTGGTTATGATTCAAGGACTTGGCTTTTCGGCAATAATTAAGGAAATGGCAGTGCTGAGCTTTATGGCTTTGGTGCTTGTAGCAATAAGTATGAAAAAATTTAAAGTACGATTGGAGTAGAAGTTTATAGTTTATAGTTTTCAGTTTATAGTAAGAGATAGGGGCTTTTGATTTTACATGAACTACACACTTTAAACTATTCACTATAAACTATTTACTATAAACTATAAACTAAAAAATATATGTTAAAATATTTATTACGAAAAGAATTCAGGCAAATAAAGCGGAATGCGTTTTTACCACGCTTAATATTTGTATTTCCGTTTATGGTTTTACTCGTTTTTCCGTGGGCGGCAAGTTACGAGATTAAAAATCTGAACATCAGCATTGTGGATAATGACAAAAGCTCATTTTCGCGTGACTTAACTCAGAAAATCACGTCATCAGGCTATTTCAAGCTTACAAATGTGTCCGAATCGTACACTACAGCCATAAAAAGTATCGAAAAGCAGGAAGCCGATATTATTTTGCAAATTCCGGCCAACTTCGAAAAAAACTTAGTAAATGCGCAAGGCAGCAAAGTAATGATTTCGGCTAATGCAGTAAATGGCATGAAAGGCGGAATTGCTATGACCTATCTTGTTAGTATTATTGGCGATTATAATGCAGGAATGATAAAAAAGCTAATGCCAATATCCAACTCACAATCAGGAGTATCGACTATTCAGGTTGACCAGCAATACCGCTTTAATCCCAATTTGAACTACCGTGTGTTTATGGTTCCCGCGCTTATGGTTATGATTCTATCGTTGATATGTGGTTTCCTGCCCGCTGTTTCTATTGTTTTCGAAAAAGAATTAGGTACAATGGAACAAATGAACGTTAGTCCTGTACCCAAATCCATATTTATTCTGGCAAAACTAATTCCATTCTGGATAATCGGATTAATTGTCATAAATATCGGATTTTTTGTAGCCTGGGCTGTATATGGTTTGGTACCGGCCGGTCATTTTCTCACCATTTATGTTTTTGCCATCATTTATATTTTCACGGTATCGGGTCTGGGTTTAATTATTTCAAATTTTGCACAATCGTTGCAACAAGCCATGTTTATTATCTTCTTTTTTATGCTGGTATTCATCATGTTAAGTGGACTTTACACGCCTATCGACAGCATGCCTGAGTGGGCAAAATGGGTTGCAGCATTTAATCCATTAAAACATTTTATGGAAGTAATGCGTGCAATTTATCTGAAAGGTAGTGACATTTTGCAACTATGGAAACAATTAGCTGCATTACTTACTTTTACGTTGGTATTTAACGTAATAGCAGTACTTAGCTATCGTAAAAGCAGTTGATATTATTGATATAGCCGAAGGGAATAATGCAAAAAAAGGTGTTCGATTTGAACACCTTTTTTATTAAAACTATTTCAAAAAATCAATTATTCAACCATTTAACCAATTAACAGAAAAACAAATTAACCAATCAACAGATGAACCAATTAACCAAATAACATATTTTACATTCCTTTCAATGCAGCCTGAGCAGCAGCCAAACGTGCAATTGGCACGCGGAATGGTGAACAACTCACATAGTTCAGCCCTACTGAATGACAGAACTCAACTGACGAAGGCTCACCACCATGTTCGCCACAGATACCTACTTTCAAATCGGGACGTACGGCACGGCCTTTTTCGGTAGCCATTTTCACCAACTGTCCAACTCCATTCTGATCCAACACCTGGAATGGATCTTCTTTCAGAATTTTTTTATCCAAATAAATTGGTAAAAACGAAGCAATATCGTCGCGCGAATAACCAAATGTCATTTGTGTTAAGTCATTAGTTCCAAATGAGAAGAATTCAGCTTTTTCAGCAATTTTATCAGCTGTAAGTGCAGCACGTGGAATTTCAATCATAGTACCAACTTTGTACTCAATGCTATCGCCTATTTCGGCAAATAATTTTGCAGCTGTTTCGCGAATAACAGTATCCTGTTCGTTGAACTCGTATTTGATACCCACTAATGGAACCATAATTTCAGGTATGGCAACAATTCCTTTTTTCTTCAATGCCAATGCAGCACCAAGAATAGCGCGGGTTTGCATTTCGGTAATTTCAGGATATGTATTTCCTAAACGACAACCACGGTGACCTAACATTGGATTTTGTTCGTGCAAAGCATCAACACGTTGTTTGATAACTTTTACCGAAACACCCATAGCTTCAGCCATTTCGCGCTGACCTTTTTCATCGTGAGGTACAAATTCGTGCAAAGGTGGATCGAGTAAACGAACTGTTACTGGGCAACCAGCCATTGCTTCGAAAATTCCTTCGAAATCTTCTTGTTGGTAAGGCAGAATTTTTGCCAATGCAATTCGACGACCTTCCGCATTTTCAGAAAGAATCATTTCGCGCATAGCTTTAATTTTTTCACCTTCGAAAAACATGTGTTCTGTACGGCAAAGTCCAATACCCGTAGCACCAAATTTTCGAGCCACAAGTGCATCGTTTGGTGTATCAGCATTTGTGCGAACAGCCATTTTGGTATATTTATCAGCCAAAGTCATAATTTCAGCAAAATCAGCATCCAATTCAGCTTCTGTCGTTCCTACTTTACCTAAGAAAATGTCACCGGTTGAACCATTTAACGAAATATAATCGCCTTCTTTAACAGTAAGACCATCTACTTCCATTACTTTGGCAGCATAATCAATTTTGAGTGCACCAGCTCCCGAAACACAACATTTACCCATACCGCGAGCCACAACAGCAGCATGCGAAGTCATACCACCACGAGCTGTTAAGATTCCCTGTGCAGCAGCCATACCTGCTAAATCTTCAGGTGAAGTTTCAACACGTACCATGATTACTTTTTCACCATGTTGTGCCCACTCAGCAGCATCGTCGGCATTAAATACTACACGACCAGAAGCAGCTCCCGGAGAAGCAGCTAATCCTTTAGCAATTAATTTAGCATCTTTTATAGCTTTTTTGTCAAATATAGGGTGTAATAATTCGTCCAAACGGTTTGGATCAACACGAAGGATAGCTGTTTTTTCGTCAATCATACCTTGGTGATACATATCCATGGCAATTTTTACCATGGCAGCGCCGGTACGTTTAGCGTTACGGGTTTGCAAGAACCAAAGTTTACCTTCTTGTACGGTATACTCCATATCCTGCATATCTTTGTAATGGTTTTCCAATTTTGTTTGGATAGCATCTAATTCTAAATAAATTTCTGGCATTGCTTCTTCCATCGATGGATATTTAGCAATTCGCTCTTCTTCCGAAACACCTGCTAAAACCGCCCAACGTTGCGAACCAATTTTTGTGATTTGTTGTGGTGTACGTATACCTGCAACCACATCTTCGCCCTGAGCATTAATTAAATACTCACCAATAAATTGATCTTCACCGGTAGCAGCATCACGACTGAAACAAACACCTGTTGCCGAAGTATCACCCATGTTACCAAATACCATGGCCTGTACGTTTACAGCAGTACCCCATTCGGCAGGAATTCCTTCCATTTTACGATAAAGGATAGCACGGTCGTTCATCCATGAATCGAATACAGAGCACACAGCTCCCCATAATTGCTCGTAAGCAGAGTCAGGGAAATTATGTCCGGTTTGTTTTAAAACTGCTGCCTTAAAACGAGTAACCATTTCTTTCAAATCTTCAACCGAAAGTTCAGTGTCCAATTCTACCCCTTTTTCTTCTTTAATATGCTCAATAATTTCTTCAAATGGATCAATGTCATTTTTATTTTCAGGTTTCATCCCCAAAACCACATCGCCATACATTTGAACAAAACGACGATACGAATCCCATGCAAAACGAGCATTACCGGTTTTACGAATCATACCTTCAACTACGGCATCATTCAAACCAAGATTTAAAATTGTATCCATCATACCGGGCATCGAAGCACGAGCCCCCGAACGTACCGATACTAACAATGGATTTTCGATATCACCAAATTTTGAATTCATTAAAATTTCCTGTTCTGCAATGGCAGCAGCTACTTCGGGTTTTAAAAGTTCAACCACTTTGTCTTTTCCAAGTGTATAATACTCAGAACAAACATCAGTCGTGATCGTGAATCCCGGAGGTACCGGAACACCAATCAAATTCATTTCGGCAAGATTTGCTCCTTTACCGCCAAGCAAGTTTTTCATTTCAGCTTTTCCTTCAGCTTTTCCATTACCAAAGGTGTAAACCCTCTTTACGTTACTCATTTTGTTGTCTTTTATAGTTTTAAATTTGTTATTTTAAAAAAATGATTGCAAAGATACAATTTATTGCTTTAAAAATAAGAGATTAAGGCATTAAAAAACCTCAAAAAATGATTGAGATGATGATAGTTTGGTAATCAAAATAAAATGACTATCTTTGCACCCGAATTTAAAACAACCGCGCGTTGTGGGTAACTGTCCGAAACACACTGCATTAACAAGCAGTTCGCTACCAGTGGGGTACACGTTTTGTATAAACGAATGAAAATATCGCCGGATATCTGCCCTAAAACGTGTACAAAAACTAACAAAATGACATTCAAAGAATTAAATTTGAAGGACGATATTTTATCGGCCATCGAAGAACTTGGGTATGAGCAACCTATGCCCGTACAAGAAAAAGTTATCCCGTTCATGCTCGAGCAAACTACTGATTTAGTGGCACTTGCTCAAACCGGAACTGGTAAAACAGCTGCATTTGGCTTGCCAGTGCTTAATATTATTGATGCACAACGCAAGCAAGTACAAGCGTTGGTACTTTCGCCTACTCGCGAACTATGTATCCAAATTTCGAACGACCTGAAAGGTTACTCGAAAAACATGCGCGGAATGCGTATTGTACCTGTGTATGGTGGCGAAGATATTCGCACACAGCTTAAACAATTAGACACACCACCACAAATTATTGTTGCAACTCCCGGACGATTAATCGATTTAATTGAACGAGGAAAAATTGAATTGGGTGCTATCGACTTTTTAGTGCTCGATGAGGCTGACGAAATGCTAAATATGGGTTTTAAAGAAGATATAGAAACTATACTTCAACGCACGCCCGAAAAACGTAGAACCATGCTTTTTTCGGCTACCATGCCTAAAGAAATTGCAAATATAGCAAAGCGCTATATGAAAGATTATGAGGAAATTACCATAGGAACTAAAAATGCTGGTTCGGAAAATGTTGAACATATCTATTATGTTTCGCAAGCACGACAACGCTATTTGGTTTTGAAGCGCATTGTGGATTTAAACCCTGATATTTACGGTATTGTATTTTGTCGCACCCGCCAGGAAACCAAAGAAGTGGCCGACCACTTAATGCACGACGGTTACAATGCCGATGCACTTCACGGCGATCTTTCGCAAGCACAACGCGATACAGTAATGCAAAAATTCCGCATTCGTAATATTCAACTTTTGGTTGCAACCGATGTAGCTGCTCGTGGATTGGATGTAAGCGACCTGACTCACGTTATAAATTATAACTTACCCGATGATGTGGAAATTTACACACACCGAAGCGGTCGTACCGGACGTGCTAATAAAAAAGGTATTGCTGTTTCGATTATCCATTCGAAAGAACGTTTTAAAATTAAAGATATTGAGCGCATGCTCCGCAAAACCTTCATTCAGGAACAAATACCAAACGGGTTGGAAGTATGTAAAAAACAATTGTTCTTTATGATCGACCGTATGCAAAATGTGGAAGTAAACGAAGAGCAAATTGCTCCTTATACTTCTCAGATTATGAAACAGTTGGAAGATTTAAGCAAAGAGGAAATTTTAAAGCGCTTTGTTTCAATTGAATTTAATCGCTTTCTGGATTATTATAAAGATGCCGAAGATTTGAATTACCACGAAAAAGCGCACGTACGTGGCGATTTTGACGATCGCAAAGGTGATCGTGGTGCAAGAAGCGATAGAGGTGAAAGAAGTGGCGACAGAGGAGATAGAGGAGATAGACAAGGAAAACGAATACGTCTCAAAATCAATATTGGCGACCGCGAAGGTCTTGATCCTAAACGCTTTTTGGGAATAATAAACGATGTTACCGGCGATAAATCCATTAGCATTGGTGCAATCGAAGTAACCAATAAGTTTACTTTTTTCGATGTATTCAGCGACCAAGTGGAGAAAGTAATAACTTCGTTTGCCGGCGAAAGCGAATATCAGGTTTCGGAAGCGAAAGGAAGTAAAGCAGCAGATGGTGGAAGTCGTAAACCGGAATATCGTCCACGCACAGGTGGAGGTGATAGTCCTCGCCGCGAATACGACCGCAGCAGTAGCAGCAACCGTGCAAGCAGCACGGGTTCAAATTCGGGTTCAAATTCAGGCGGCTATCGCAAACCAGCAGCAAGTACCGAAGGTGGAGGCGACAAACCATGGCGCTCTCGTAGTACCGACGACCGTCCGGCACGTCGTAGCTCTTCCGAAGGCGGCGATCGCAAACGCAGTAGCGGTGGAAGTGGATACAAAAAGAGATATTAGAAATTAATAAAAAATAGCAACCCCGATAATCATTAAAAATTATCGGGGTTATTTTTTATATAAAAATCTGACTTTCTAATTAAAGAATTTTTCTACTTTACGTATTGCCGACGAAACGCAGAATACAATTACGTGGTCATCTTGCTCAATTTGCGAATTCCCATTCACAATAAAACCTTCGCCTTTACGCACATAACCACCAATATTAACCTGATCGGGCAAACGAATATCCTTGATTTTTGATTTGGTTATTTTGGAACCTTTTTTAGCTACAAACTCTACCACCTCAGCATCAGCCGATGTCAATGTTCTCACATTCAACACATCAGCATTAAGCGTTAATTGATAAATATAGCTGGCTGCAATCATCTTTTTGTTAATTACAGTGCCAATATCCATACTTTCGGCTAACGAAATATAATCGATATTTTCAACCTCGGCAATGGTTTTTCGAACGCCAAGCCTTTTGGCTGCCAGACAGGCCAATATATTTGCTTCCGAGTTTTCACTCACGGCAACGAAGGCATCCATTTCCTCAATTCCTTCTTCTTTGAGCGCGTCGATATTACGACCATCGCAGCAAATAATCAACGAATCGCTATATTTTTCGGCCAGCGAATAACTATTCTCGCGATTACTTTCAATCACCTTGGTGCTCATATACGATGGTATTGCTTTCAACGTTTTTTGAGCAATTTTTGTACCACCAAGTATCATTACATTTTTTATGGTATAATCTTCTTTTCCGGCCTGTCGACGAACATAATCCAAGCGGCCGGGTGTAGTCATAAAATACACAATATCGTTTTCGAGCAACAAATCCGTACCTACAGGAATAATCGTTTTATTTCCACGTTTAATGGCAACCACACGATAATCCTGATTATTAAAAAATCCTGAATTAAATTTCTCATTTAGGATTAAAGCATTGTTACGTACTTTTATTCCTAACAATATTAAAGCATCATCACAAAAACTCAAATTTTGACGCAACCAGTTGGTACTGAGCGATTCCACAATTTCTTCTGCTGCCAACACTTCAGGATAAATAAGGTGATTTACACCTAATTTTTCAAAAAATTCTTTATTTTTGGGCAATAAGTATTCGTAGTTATTTATGCGTGCCAATGTTCTTTTAGCACCCAAATTGGTTGCCAACATACAAGCTGTCATATTTACACTTTCGAGCGGTGTTACCGCCACAAACAAATCGGCCTTGTCGATACCTGCCTCCTGTAAATCGGTAATCGAAGTTGGAGAGCCAACGTTCGTAATCAAATCGTAACTTGCTTCTAAATCTTTTAATTTCGATGGTGCTTCGTCGAGCAATAAAATATCGAAATTTTCTCTGGCAAGTAGTTTTGCTAAGTGAGTACCTACTTCACCTGCTCCTGCAATGATAATCTTCATTTTTCTAAAACACTAATTTTTTTATACTAATTTCTTTAATTCCAATGCAATACCTTCCACATCGAGTCCCAGCATCTGATACAATTCTTCGGGTGTTCCATGTTCTACAAACGAATCGTTAATACCTAATCTTTTTACTTTTGTCGAATAATTATTATCCGCAAAAAATTCCAACACAGCACTACCAAAACCACCGTTTATAACGCCATCTTCTATAGTTACAACCTGCTTAAAGTTTTTCGCAACTTCGTGAAGCAACTCATTATCAAGTGGTTTAAGGAAACGAATATCGTAAAGTGCTATTGATTTTTTTGTAGCTGCTTCTATTTGCTGAATTGACTGCAATGCACTATTTGCCATTGTACCAATAGTAAGCACAGCAATATCATTTCCATCTTTCAGTTTTTCGCCCTTCCCAATTGGAAGTTCAATCATTTCGTTTCTCCAATCAATCTTATAACCTTTTCCACGCGGATAGCGAATAACAAACGGTCCTTTTTTAAAATTCAAAGCCGTAAACATTATATTTCTCAATTCGTGTTCGTTGCGGGGAGCTGCGATAGTTATATTAGGTATACAGCGCATATAGGCTAAATCGAAAACACCATGATGCGTAGCACCATCCGAACCAACTAAGCCTGCCCTATCCAAACAAAAAATGACTGGCAAATTTTGCAATGCCACATCATGAATTACATTATCATAAGCCCGCTGCATAAACGAGGAGTAAATATTGCAAAACGGAATCATGCCATCTTTAGCCAACCCTGCCGAAAAGGTAACTGCGTGAGCCTCAGCAATTCCAACATCGAAAACTCTGTCGCACATTTCTTTTTGCATAATAGTCATCGAACATCCCGAAGGCATAGCAGGTGTGATTGCCAATACTTTATCATTCTGTTTGGCCAATTCCAATAAAGTTTCACCAAAAACATCCTGAAACAAAGGTGCTGATGGTAAGTCATTTACCGGCTTGTTTCGAATGCCGGTTTCCACATTAAACTTTCCGGGCGCATGCCATTCTGTTACCGATTTCTCAGCAGGTTCGTAGCCTTTTCCTTTTTTGGTAATGCAATGAAGCACTTTTGGGCCTTTAAAATGTTTGATATCCGAAAGCACTTTCACTAAGGTATCCACATCATGTCCATCAACCGGACCAAAATAGCGGATATTCAATCCCTCAAAAATATTATGTTGCTTGGTTAATGCGGCTTTTACCGTATTATTAAAACTTATAATACGATTTTTACCACGCTCGCTTATTAATCCCATTTTTTTAAGGATTTTATAAATCTTATATCGAACGCGGTTATAAGTTTGTGAAGTAGTAATGTCAATCAAATACTGTGTAATACCACCATGAATGGGGTCGATAGCCATTTGATTATCATTGAGAATAATCAACATATTATTATCCACCATCGACGTATTGTTCAAGCCTTCGAAAGCCAAGCCACCCGTCATAGCACCATCGCCAACTACAGCCACTACTTGTCTGGCTTCGTGTTTTTTTAAAGCAGCTACAGACATGCCCAAAGCAGCCGAAATAGCTGTAGATGAATGTCCTACCCCAAATGCATCGTAATCGCTCTCGGTAGGATTTGGAAAGCCACAAAGACCCTTAAATTGCCGATTAGTGTGGAAGCTATCACGACGACCAGTGAGTATTTTGTGTCCGTAAGCCTGATGGCCAACATCCCAAACAACACGGTCGTAAGGCGTATTAAAAACGTAGTGTAACGCTACCGTCAACTCCACAACACCCAAGCTCGAGCCTAAGTGACCTGGATTTTTCGAAACTTCATCAATGATAAAATAACGCAACTCGTCGCAAACGGTTTTTAATTCTTCTTTTGGAACGGCTTTTAAATCAACTGGAGAGTTTATATCTGTGAGGTATTTATACTGTTTATCTGTTGTCATGTTTACTAAAAAAAATTGCTTGCAAAAGTAATAAATTATTGGTCAAAAGTTTCAATTATAACAGTTATTCTGCGAATAAGTTTGTAAATATGCAAGCAATCTATCATAAAAAAAGCTGTCATTAATAAACGACAGCTTTTTTAAGCATATTTTAGTTGAAAAAAATCAAGCTCCTAAGCATTCTTTGCTTTTAAAACAATAGCATTAAACGCTTCAGGGTGATTCATGGCTAAATCGGCCAATACTTTGCGGTTCATTTCGATACCAGCTTTGTGTAAAGCACCCATTAATTTCGAATACGACATACCTTCGAGACGTGCAGCAGCATTAATACGCTGAATCCACAAAGCACGGAAGTTACGTTTTTTGGTTTTACGGTCACGGTAAGCATATTGCAACCCTTTTTCCCATGTGTTTTTGGCTACGGTCCATACATTACGACGACCACCATAATAACCTCTTGTGAGGCTTAAAATTCTTTTTCTTCTTTTACGTGAAGCAACGTGATTTACTGATCTTGGCATAATTAAAAATGATTTGTGAATGTTAGCGTCGTGTTTTGCTCACGATCTTATGTGCTAAATGCATTCTGATTTTACGAAGAAAAATGTTTTTTAAAATGTTGATTTACTGACCTATTTCAAGCAAAGCATTTCTTTAACATTAGTCAGGTCGGTCTTGCAAACAAGAGCTCCATGAGTTAAGTTACGTTTTTGTTTTGTTGTTTTTTTAGTCAAAATGTGACGTTTAAAAGCATGTTTTCTTTTAATTTTTCCTGTTCCGGTAAGGGTAAACCTTTTTTTTGCACCGGAGTTAGTTTTCATTTTTGGCATTGTTTATATATTTAATTGATAAAAAAAATCATTTTCCTTTTTTTGGAGA
>Ga0247840_10005780_pt1 | contig 18299 bp, 16 predicted proteins | sample LaCruzMarch2015__FD_192404 | JGI IMG/M metagenome (GOLD analysis project Ga0247840, IMG submission 192404) | Freshwater microbial communities from meromictic Lake La Cruz, Castile-La Mancha, Spain - LaCruzMarch2015_17m | ecosystem: Environmental > Aquatic > Freshwater > Lake | place: Spain... | reverse complement strand
GGCATGATGTCCGGCGAGGACTCGCGGAAACCGCCTTTGATTTGCAAATATTTGTAAGCCTGCGTGCTGAGGGCGAACAATTGCCGGACGCCTTTTTCCCGCGCGAGGTTGTCGACGAAAGCCATCAACTTCCGTCCATGCCCCTCGTTCTCGTGCTCCTTCTGCACGTAGAGGCAGGCGAGCTCGCCGCAGCCCTCCGCCGGATAGACGTGCAGCGCGACGCACCCCATCACCTTGCCGTCGATTTCCAGCACCCAAAAATCCTGCATCTGCTCGAGAACGTCGGCCCGCGTCCGCCGCACAAGTTCCTCGCTGTCCATCGATTGCCGGATGAGCGACATCACCGCCCTCACGTCCTTTTTGAAAATTTTCCGGATTTGCTGGTATTCATTCGAGTAGATCATCGTCCCGATCCCCTCGTTGCTGAACACCTCGTCGAGCAAGGCCTCGTCGACCGTGCCATCAAGGATGTGGATCCGCGACACGCCCTGCCGGCAAGCCTTCGCACCGTAGTCGACCTTCGAATAAAGATTCGGCGCCTCGCCGTTCTTCCGCTTCTTCAACAACTCCTCGGCCTCCGCGATGCCCAACTGCCGCGGCAACGACCCGCCGCCGGGCAATTTGGTGTCCGCCGACAAATAAACCACCTTGGCCGCGTGCAGGGCCTCGGCCAGTTCCGCCGCCGCATGGTCGGAATTGACCCGGTAGGTATGGCCCTCCCCGTCGAAGCCGAGCGGCGGCACCACGGGAATGATCCCCTCGTGCAACAGCATGTGCAGACATTTGACGTCGACCCGCTCGATCCGTCCGGTGAGGCCTTGGTCGATGCCACCGAGAATGCCGGCCGGGTGCGCAATGACCGCATTGGCGTAAGCGGCCCGCAAATCCACCGAAGCCAAACCTTCGAGGATTTCGTGCGTTAACCGCATGGCCGCCCCGATACTCAGCTCGAGCGTGGCCTCGTCCGTGATGCCGGTGCCGTCCGTGTTGCTCGCTTTGGTCCCGGCACGTTTGGCCGCCTCCTGCACCTGATGGCTCGCACCGTGGACAAGCACGACCCGGATGCTCAGCGAGCGCAGCACGGCGAGATCGAGCAGAATGTTGGCAAAGTTGGGCGAGGCGGCAATTTCCCCGTCGACGGAGACCACGAAGATCTTTTCGCGGAAACGCGGGACGTATTGCAGGATTTCCCTCAGGTCAGAGACGTTCACAAACCGAGTGTTAGGGCATTCCGCGGGGAAAGATCAACGCGGAAACCCGTTCAGACATCCTCCAGACTCCGGCCGGTAACGCCTTTACATCAGGCCCGGCACCTGCCATTTTGCACGGTTCATGTCGGTTTTGATTTCCATCCTCATTGCCTTCCACGTGTTGGTCTGCATCCTCATGGTCGGCGTCGTTCTCATGCAGCGCCCGAAAAATGAAGGCCTCGGCGCCGCATTCGGCGGGGGAATGACGGATAATATTTTCGGCGCGCAGACCACGCATGTCCTGCAGAAATTCACGGTGTGGCTCGGCATCGTCTTCTTCGCCCTCACCCTTTTGCTTGCTGTCCTCTATGCCAAGCGCGGCGCCGGGGAAACGACCATCCAGAAAGAACTCCTCGGCCAGCCCGTGCCTCAAGCGGTCACGCCTGCCGCGGCCGAGCCCGTTGCCGTGACACCCGGGACCGCTGCCGCTCCCGTCGTGGTCACCACCGAACCGGTGGCGGTCGAAGAAGTCGTGGTGGAGGCGACCGAAGCTCCCGCGGCTGCGCCGGCCGGCAACTGACCACCGAGCGCAAGCCATGCGCACCCTCGCCACGCTGGCGGAACTCGCCTCCTTTCGGGCCCGCGCCCCCTCGCCCGTTGTCCTCGTTCCGACCATGGGCGCGTTGCACAACGGCCATGCCGCCTTGATCGATGCCGCCCGGAGCCGCGCCGGCCGAGGCGGAACGGTGATCGTCAGCATCTTCGTCAACCCGACCCAATTCGCCCCCCACGAAGATCTGGCCAAGTATCCGCGTCCGTTCGACGCCGACCTCAGTCTGTGCACCACGCACCAGGCGGACGCCGTGTTCGCGCCCTCCGTGCCGGAAATGTATCCGCCCGGCAACTCGACCTTCGTCGAGGAAACCGTGCTCTCGCGCGGGTTATGCGGGGCCCGGCGCCCCGGCCACTTCCGCGGCGTCTGCACCGTGGTGGCCAAACTTTTCCAGCTGACCCGCCCGGACGCCGCCATCTTCGGCGAGAAAGATTTCCAGCAACTGGCCGTCATCCGCCGCATGACCCGCGACCTCTTCCCCGGCCTCGAAATCATCGGCCATCCCACGGTGCGCGAGTCGGACGGCCTGGCCATGAGTTCACGCAACCGCTACCTCGCGGCGGAAGAACGCCGGCGCGCCACGAGTTTCCCGGCCGCGCTGCGCACCGCGGCGGAAGAGGCTTCGCCGCGCGAAGTCGTCGCCACGGCCACCGCACTCATCACCCAAGGGACGGGGTCCGCACCGGAGTATGTCGAGGTCGTCGATGACGAAACGCTCGAACCCCTCGAAGCGCTCGACCGCCCCGCCGTGCTTGCCGCCGCGGTAAAAATCGGCGAAACACGCCTGATCGACAACGTGCGCCTCGCGGCGCGGCATGGAAAAATTTGACCACATCGTCCTCGGTTCCGGCATCGCCGGCCTGACCTACGCCCTCAAAGCCGCCACGCACGGCACGGTGGCCGTCGTGACCAAGCGCGCCAAAGCCATGAGCAACACCGCGTGGGCCCAAGGCGGCGTGGCTTGCGTGACCAGTCCGGAAGACTCCTTCGAGCTGCACGTCAAAGACACCCTCGAGGCCGGCGCGGGCCTGTGCCACGAGGACATCGTCAATCTCGTCGTCCGCGAAGGTCCGGACCGCATCAAAGAGCTGATCGCACTCGGCATGTCCTTCGACCTGCGCGAAAAACCCGAGGGCGGCACCGAACTCGATCTCGGGCGCGAAGGCGGACACACCAAGCGCCGCATCTTGCACGCGCATGATTTCACCGGCCTGGAAATTGAAAAAACACTCGTTGCCGCAGTCGAACGTCATCCCTCGATCACCGTCCTCGAGGACCACATGGCCATCGACCTCATCACCACCGGAAAGCTCGGCTACGCCGCCGAGGACCGCGTGGTCGGCGTCTACGTGCTCGCGGAAAAATCCGGCGCGGTTCTCACCCTGCGCAGCGATCGCCTCGTTCTGGCCACCGGCGGCTGCGGCAAAGTCTACCTTTACACCACCAATCCCGACATCGCCTCCGGCGACGGCGTGGCCATGGCCTGGCGGGCCGGCGCGGCGGTCAGCAACATGGAATTCGTCCAATTCCACCCGACCTGCCTGTTCCACCCCGAGGCCAAATCTTTCCTCATCAGCGAAGCCGTGCGCGGCGAAGGCGGGCGCCTCGTCGACGAACATGGCACGGCGTTCATGCCGCGTTACCATGCACTGAAAGACCTCGCCCCGCGCGACATCGTGGCCCGCGCCATCGACGCCGAAATGAAGCGCACCGGGGCCAAGTGCGTCTTCCTCGACATCACGCACCAACCGCGCAAATTCCTCCAAGAGCGCTTCCCCAAAATCTACGAAACCTGCGCCGCCCTCGGTATCGACATCGCCACGCAACCCATCCCCGTGGTGCCCGCCGCCCATTACCAATGCGGCGGAGTGAAGACCAATGACCAAGGCGAGACCACCCTGCGCGGACTCTTCGCCATTGGCGAGGTGGCCTGCACCGGGCTGCACGGGGCCAACCGCCTGGCCAGCAATTCGCTCCTCGAAGCCCTCGTCTTCGCCCACCGCGCCTTTCTCAAGGCGACGAAAAACCACCGGCGGTCCGACGACATCCAACTCCCCGAATGGCGCCCCGGCAGCGTGACCGACGTGGACGAATTGGTCGTGATTTACCACAACTGGGACGAAATCCGCCGCCTTATGTGGGACTACGTCGGCATCGTCCGCACCGACAAACGCCTGCAACGCGCCGCCACCCGGCTGCGCAACCTGCAGAAAGAGGTCCAAGAATTCTACTGGAACTTCAAGGTCACCACCGACCTCCTTGAGTTGCGCAACCTCGTCACCGTCGCCGCCCTCATCGTCGATTGCGCCCTGAGCCGCAAGGAAAGCCGGGGCCTCCACTACACGCTGGACCATCCCGAAACCGGCGACCTCTTCGTTCGGGATACCATCCTGCGGCGGGCATAAGTGTGACGCAACATGTTGATAAACAGAGTTTTGTATTGAGAGCAACGGAAAAGGACCGCACACCCAGCCGCGGCAGACCGACTAACTTGCCGCCAGCGGCATTTTAGGCTGTTCATGCCTCCCCTTTCTTGAGCAGAGTAAGGGGTTTTCTTCAGCCCACCTGATGAATCTGCCCAAATTAACTTCCCTCCTGGCTTTCTTGGCGACTGCCCTGCCGCTCCCTGCGGTGGCGCAAGATAGTCCGCCCAAAGTCGACCGCTTCGAGGAACCGGTTCCGGCCGGAGCAACCAACAATCCTTCGCAGTTCCGTTTCACCTACCCAGTGCGCGATGCGCCGACCGGGCAAACCTTTACCGAGCAAAAAGCGGCCGCACTGGCAGACGCTCCCAGTGCCGTGAGCGATGCCGATCTCGCCGCAGGCCTGGCCATGCCGGATCCCGGTCCGGCACCCCAGACCCAAAACGGTAGAATGTCCCAAGCCGCGGCCGAGGCAGCCTTCGAGACAGTCGGGACCGAGGACAGCACCACGCAGGAACTTTCCGAGCCGGGTCCCTTCCGCTCGGGAACCGGTCCTTTCCGCTATTCCTTCTACGTCACCGAAGGCTACAACAGCAACGTCAACGGCCAGCAGGACAACGGCGTGGAGAGCTTGTTTACTTCGATTGGTGCCAGCATGGGATACAACTTCGGCACCTCGCGGCTCAAAGTGGAGACCAGCCTCGGGGCGGGCTTGACCTACTATTACAACAACGAAGAACTGCAAAATGACGGCCTCTTCCCGAACGGACAGTTCACCTTGGCTGTCGACTATGCCGTTTCCGAGCGGCTGAATCTCACCCTCGATAACTCGACCGCCCTGTTGGCGCAGCCCGACTTTGCCATCGTCGGCGCCTCGAACACTTACCAAGGCGATTACTTGGTCAGCGGCACGACCCTCGGCGCAAGTTATCGCTGGCTCCCGAAATTCGAGACCATCACCAGCTACGCACCGGTCTTTTGGTATTACTTCGAGCCCATCGGTGACAACTTCAGCCGCTTTGAGCAAACCGTCGGCCAGCAATTCCTTTTCCTCTGGAAGCCGACCACCGCTCTGGTTGCGGAATACCGCTTCAACACCCGCAACTACTGGTACGTCGACAACTACGACAGCATCGGCAACTTCGCCCTCCTCGGGTTCAATCACACCCTCAACCCGCGTTCGGTGCTCAACCTACGCGCCGGCGCCGAGCAGCGCATCAACGAGATCCCCGTGACCGGCGGCACTTACAATTACCTCGGGCCCTTCGGCGAGCTGAACTTCACCTATGCCCTGCGCCGCGAAACCAGCCTTGGTCTGCGCAGCCGCTACGGAACGGTCGCCTCCGGTTTGGACGGATACAACCAAGACCAGCAATTCCTCCTCGGGGCCATTTTGAACCACTCCTTCGGGAAACGTCTCCAAGCCAACGCCTTCATCAATTACCAGAATAACTACTACGACCAACCGGACAACGCATTCCCCGACTTCAACACCAACGTTTACAATGCCGGCTTCGGGGCAAGTTATGCCGTCAATCGTATCTGGTCGCTCAATGCGGGTTACTCCTACACCGGTCTGCTTTCCAGCGACGACAACCAGCAGGGCAGTTACAACCAGAACATTATCTTCCTCGGGACCGCGTTCAGTTTCTGATCCGAAGCGTCACCGGGCCCTCCGCAGATCACGGGTGAATTCCCCAAAGATCTGCCCCACTCCCTCGCTCCAGCCCTCGACCGCCGCGGCCGGAGAAACCGCCCGCATGGGGATGGAACGCCGGTAGGTTCGCTCGAACAACTCCTTGTTGCCGTCCGCCCCGCGACGGATGAGCACCATGACCATCGCCACCGTGGCCCGCGGCTGGGACTGATCACGGTAGTCGGCATACAACTCCGTCAACCGCGGTTGCACGATGAGGTCTGCCCCCAACGGCGCGCCCGGTTCCCTCACTTGGCCGACCCGGGCCAGCGACAAATAACGCCGCAGCGCACCGGTGAGCAGGCGCGGAGGCGGCGCAAGGAACCGGTTGTAAAAGTCGTGCTCATAACGAAGATCATCCGCCCGGTAGAGCAACATCTGACCCGAGGCGCGCGGACCGGCGGAGAACGGGAGGACCGCAACGGACACCTCGCCGGTTGGTCCCCGGGCCGGCGCCGGAAGGTCGAAGGCATAGTCCGCCGTTTGCACCGCCGGTTGGCGGAGACTGCAGGAGGCCAGAGCCGGAACCAGCACCGCCGACAAGAGGCTCGTCATAATGCGCCTCATCGCTTTGGCTTCCCCGTCGGATCAAAGGGCGAGCGCTTGGGGGGCTCGCCGAAAAGCACTTGCGAGGGGTATTCGCGCAGGTTTTCGCTCAGCACACGGAAATTTTCCGCCGTGGCTTGGAAGTCCCCGACGATCGCTCCCACCGAGTCGGTATTGAGCAGCGGATTAGTCTGCAAAGCGTCGACCAGCGACTGCATTTCGCCTGCCACCTTGGTCAGCGACTGCATCATTTTCATCCCGTCCTCACTCAGCTTTTCCACTGGCACCTGGTCCACTTTGACCCGCAGCTCGGACAAAACCGCCTGCAATTCGGCGCTCACCTTGGACAAATCCATCTTGTCCATGCTGCCGCTGAATCCCTCGAGCGTGGCATTGAAACTCTTCAGTGCCTTGTCGACTTCTTTGAGCGTCGGCCCCAACTCCAGCCCGCCGAAGGTGTCCATCAATTTGTTCAACGACTCGACCAAACTGGTCAAAGTCCCCGGCGCGGACGGGATATAGTGGTGCTGCGGGGTCCACCAGATTTGCAATGGCGGGAAGAGCGCCGGGTCAGGCACGTAGTTCAACTCGGCAAAATTCAGTCCGGTCACCCCCTGCGGTTGCAATTTGACCCGCAGCCCCTGCCGGACCGCCTGCTCGATCACCGGGGTGATGTCCTCGGTGAACATCCCCCGGAAAACCTGCACGTCCACTTCCATCTCGAGATAAACGTAATCGAGCCGCTCGTCACCCGGGGGCGGACCGTAAATGTTGAAGCAGAAATCCACCTTCGAAATGCGGCCGATTTGCACGCCGCGGAATTTGACCGGTGAACCCAGATCGATTCCCTGCACCGTGCCATCGACATACGTCTCGAGGTAGAGGCGCGGACGGAAGACGTTGCCCGCTCCGAGGAAAATAAGTCCCCCGGCGAGGAGGGCGAAGCCCGCGAGGACAAAGACGCCGATTTTGAAATAGTTGGCTCGGGTCGACATGGTTCAATTCAGGCGGCGCGCGCCCTTTCCGGTTCCCGGCGGAAAAAGGCCCGCACGTAGTCGTTGGGCGGATCGTCGCGAAGTTGCACCGGCCTACCTTCGGCCGCAATGCCCCCGCCCTCCAGCAGGATCGCACGGTCGCCGATGGCATACACGCTGGCCAGTTCATGGCTGGCGATGACAAAAGTTATCCCGTAGTCGCGCGACAAGGCGCGGATCAACTCGTCCAATTCGGCCGAAGTGATCGGGTCCAGCCCGGCCGAGGGCTCATCAAGAAAGAGAATCCCCGGATCCAGCGCCATGGCCCGCGCCACCGCAGCCCGCTTGACCATGCCGCCACTTGTCTCGGAAGGCAGATAGTCGGCGAATGGCCCCAGGCCCACCTGCTGCAGCTTGAGTCGGGAGAGGAGCACGCGCGCCTCGCGCGGGAGACGGGTGCATTCCTCCAGTGGCAAAGCGATATTCTCCGCCAGCGTCATCGAGCCGAAGAGGGCCCCGCCCTGATACATCACGCCGAACTGCCTCAATAAACGCTCCCGCACCGCGCCCGCGGCACCGATCATGTTTTCGCCGCGGATCAGAACCTCGCCACCCATCGCCGGATACAACCCGATCATGTTTTTCAACAGGGTGCTTTTGCCGGATCCCGACCCGCCGAGAATGATGAATATCTCCCCGCGTCGCACGTCGAAGGACACGTTGCGCAAAATAACGCGCCCCGCATAGCCGACGGACAACTTTTTCACCTCGATGATTTTTTCTTCTCCCATGGCTCAGAATTTCAACTGGTAATAAATCACGGCAAAAACCGCATCGAGCAGGACGATGAGAAAAATGGCCGTCACCACCGCCCGCGTCGTCGAGTCACCCACCGCCGCCGCGCCCGCTCCCGTTTGCAAACCGCGCAGGCAGCCCACTCCTGCCACCACCGCGCCGAAGAAAAATGATTTGATCAACCCGGCCAACACATCGTCGACCCGCAGCGCGCCGGAAAGCTGATTCATCAAGGTGGCCAGCGGGAAGCCCAGCAACATCATGACCGCCAGCCCGCCCGCCACCCCGATGGCCATGGAATAGACGGTCAGCACCGGGGTCACCACGATCCCGGCCAGCACGCGCGGCACGGCGAGGAAACGGACCGGACTAAGCCCCATGGTGGTCAGCGCCGCCACCTCTTCGTTCACCTTCATCGTCCCGATCTCCGCGGCAAAGGCCGATCCCGAGCGTCCGGCCAACACGATGGCGGTCATGAGCGGTCCCAGCTCCCGCGTGATGGCCAGCGCCACCAGATTGACCACGAAAATATCCACCCCGAACTGCCTCATCGGCATGGCCGCCTGGAACGCCATGATCATGCCCATCAAGAAGCTGATCAACGCCACGATAGGCAGGGCATTCGTGCCCGCCTTTTCCACCATGACCCACCACTCGCGCAGCCGCAGACGTCGCGGCTGACCGGCCAATCCGACCAACCCCACGCCGACTTCGCCGACAAACTCGGTCTCCTCGCGCCACTCACCCACCCGGTGCGCCACCGACGCGCCGAGCGATGCGACCAGTCCGAACCGCTCCCGCTGCGGCCCTTCCGCTGGTTCCAGTTTGCGCCGTTCGATCTGGTCATACATGGCGCGGAAATTGGGCGGCAACTGCACGACATCGAAGCTCTTCTTGCGTCCGTGCGCCGTCTCCTCCAACGCCACCAGCAAGGCAAACCCGGCCCCGCCGCAAAAATCCACCTTCGCGCAATCCACCCGCACCCCGTCCTGTGCCGTCCGTGTCGCCTCCATGGCCTTGCCCCAACAACGCGCCACGGCGGCATCATCCAAGCGCCCCGCCAAAACCAAAACCGTCTCCCCGCCGCTGCGCTCCACCTGCAGCGGCGCTGTTTGCCCTGAATGCTCAGTGGCCATTTCACCTTCAACTCTGCCACCGCACCCCACGACACGCAACGCCACTCTCCTCAAGGTAGGGACGAGCAGCCCCGCTCGTCCGCCCCAAAGTCATCGGCAGAATGGCGATGCCACCTCCTCACTCAAACTCTCACTCAAGTCTCCGCCCTCGCCTCCCCCCCTTCACCGCCACTCATGCTTCGGATACCGCCGTGCGTATTCCGGACGGATCTGCGGGTAGGTGTTTTTCCAAAAGCTGCCCAGGTCGTCGGTGACTTGGATCGGACGTTGGTTCGGGGCGAGTATTTCCACCCGCACCCGTTGACCTCCGCCCGCCACCGTGAGCGGGGCTTCCACCCCGTAAAGATCTTGCACGCGCGCAGCCATGACCGGTGCCTGACCCGCCGCGTAGACCACGCGCGCATGGCGGCCTCCGGGCAGTTTGATTTTGTCCGGGGCGTAGGCGTCGAGCGCGGCGAGTTGCCCGGCGGAGAGCCATCCACGCAGCACCGGCCAGGGATCTTTGTCCTTCAGCGCCCTATAGTTGGTCACACCCTGCGCCAACTGCTCGAAGAGAAAACGTCTTTCCTCCTCCCCGATCCGCGGCAATTCCAATTCCGGCCTCCACTCCGCGAGGCAGTTCAACCGCGCGATCCATTGCTCGATTGAGTCATTCCAGAGCGGGAGCGACAAATCTCCCGCGACCACCTTCTCGGCAAAAATCTTCGCCGCCGCCGCCGGGTCGGGTTCGCCGCCGGGACCGGAGCGCAATACGAGATCGCGGAAACGCGTGACCCGCCGCGCGGTCACTCCGCGGGTGATCGGATCAAACATCGTCGCGACCTCGTCCGAAAATTCCTCCGGAAACATTTCCTGCAGCCATTCCTCGCGCACCGGCGAGGCCAGGGTGAGCAAGGTCTGCACGTCACCCTCGCGTCCGCCGATCTCCGTGATTTCGCCGGCGACCAAAAGTTCGTTGGTCACCACGCTCTCGCGCGCCAGCGTCCCGCGCCGCGCATGGACCAGATCACAGCGCAGGGTCCCACGATCGAGACGCTTGGCCAGGTGGTCGGGAAAGGCGGCGAGCATGCATTTTTCCATCGAATGCTCCGGCGGCGGCTCGTCGGTCAGATTGAGCCCCTCGCCGTGCGCGATGTCCTCGAATTTCTCGGCCAGCTGCGCGGCCTGACGCGCCGATTGCATGTGGATGCCGAGCGCACGGCCCCGCGCCGGATCAAAGCCGGACTTGCGGGCGACCGAAAAGGCACGCAGTTGCACCAAAACATCGGAATCCGCCCCGTCCCGGAGCATTTCGTCGCGACGCTTGTCCATCTCGCGCGAAGTACTTTTGACCAACAGCCCGCGTCCTTGGGTCAGGGAGGCCAACCAACAGGCGGCTTTGACACAACCCAGCCTCTCCGCCTCGAGAAGCAGACGCGCGTAACGCGGATGCACCGGAAAGGCGAGCATGCGACGTCCGAGGTCCGTGATTTGTCCTCCGTGGTCGAGCGCCCCGAGGTCACCAAGCAATTCCACGGCCCGCGCCAAAGCCCGCGGTTCGGGCGGTTCGAGCCAGCGGAATCGGGTCAAATCCCCGACCCCCGCGGCTTTGAGCGAAAGCACCACCTCGGCCAAATCCAGCCGCTTCACTTCGGGCAACTCGCTCTCCGCCCGTTGTTCGTGGTCCTTCATCATCCAGAGCCGCACACAACACCCCGGCGCGGTGCGCCCCGCCCGCCCGGCGCGCTGGTCGGCGGACGCGCGGCTGATTTTTTCAACCAGCAAGGTATTGATCCCGCGCCGCGCATCATGACACGCCATGCGGGCCAAGCCGCTGTCGACCACGAGAGTCACGCCCTCGATGGTCAGCGAGGTCTCGGCCACATTGGTCGAGACGATGATCTTGCGTCCGCCGCCCGGCGCGACTGCCTCATCCTGCTCGCGCGGCGGCATTTCGCCGTGCAGGGCGAAGACCGCGAAGTCGCGCAGCGCGGAGGTCGCCCGGATTTCCGCCATGGTCCGCTGGATTTCATAAGCCCCCGGCATAAAAACCAGCGCGTGACCGGATGCCGGGGCATGTGCCGCGAGAGCCTCCGCGGCCAGTTCCCACGGCGGCGTGTCGCCCGGCGACCGCTCGGCGTGGCGGATTTCGACCGGAAAGGTCCGCCCCGCCGATTCGAGCACCTCGCAGGGCGCGAGATATTTCTCCAGTGCACCGACTTCCAAGGTGGCCGACATGACCACGAGCTTGAGATCGGGCCGCGCGGACTCCTGCAAATCCAGCGCCCGCGCCAGCGTGATGTCGCCATAAAGGTGCCGCTCGTGGAATTCGTCGAAGACCACAGCCGACACCCCGCGCAACTCCGGGTCGCCGATCATGCGACGGAGCAGAATGCCCTCCGTGATGTAAAGGATGCGCGTTTGCGCGGAACTTTTGCCCTCCATGCGCACCTGATAGCCGACCGTCTGGCCGAGGGACTCCCCCCGCTCCTGCGCCACGCGCGCGGCCAGCATCCGTGCCGCCATCCGGCGCGGTTGCAGGACGACAATCTGACCCGGACCTGTCACCACGCGATCGAGGAGCATCTGTGGCACCTGCGTCGATTTGCCCGAGCCAGTCGGGGCGCGCAGAATCAGACGCGATTGGGCCTTCGCCGCCTCGACGACTCGGTCCTCAATCTCGTAAATGGGCAGTTGCCGCGGATCCACCGCGACAATCTGCCTGTGATGTCCACCGTCCGCCAAGCTTTGCAATCTGCGCTCGATGAAAACGGCGGGCTGATTCCGTTCGATACTTTCATGGGAATTGCCCTGCACCATCCGGCAGACGGTTACTACGCACGGAACATCCGCAGCATCGGTGCGCGGGGGGATTTCACCACGGTTCCACAGATGACTCCGGCTCTCGGCCAAGCGATCAGCCAATGGCTGCGCGAGGAGGCTAACCGGCGCGGTTGGAAGCGTTTCAATGTGATCGAGTGCGGACCGGGTTCCGGCGCGCTGGCCGCGGCGGTGATGAAGAGCTTCGGATGGTTCGGAAGGCGGAAGGTCGATCTGCATTTGGTCGAGACGTCGCAACCGTTACGAGAAGAGCAAGGGAAGCGCTTGGCGAGCACATGGCATCCGACGATCGGAGAAGCCCTGGCCGCATGCGAAGGCCGTGCGCTGGTTTATCACAACGAGTTTTTCGATGCCTTTCCCTGCCGCGTATTTCGCAAAGAGGCCGATGGCTGGACCGAACTGCAGCTCAAAGTGATTGAGGGAAAACTGCAGGAAGTTTTCCCCCCGCCCACGCGTCCCCTGCCCGCTTCAACCGTTTTTGCTCGCGAATGGCCAGTAGGCCAGAGAGTTGAAGTCTTCGAGTCGGTCCGCGACTGGATGCGCGGCATGGTGGGGTCATGGAAGCAGGGAGCGATGCTGGTCGTGGACTACGGCGGCAGCGCTGATCAGATCTACCAGCGCCGCCCGGCAGGAACTCTGCGCGCTTACCGCGGCCAACAACGCCTGGCCGGCGACGCGGTCTACGAAATGCCCGGACGCCAAGACATCACCGCCGATGTGAATTTCGACGATCTGGCCATGTGGGCGCGGGAGTTTGGATGGGAAGCTGACGGAAGCAAATCGCTCGGCGCCATCGCTCCGAACGCACCCGGAGCAGAGGCGTTCCATTGCCTGACCGTGGCCAAAGGTTGAGCAGACAATTTGATCCGGTTCGTGCACCCGTTTATCATGCATGCATGAAATCGATCACTCTGTCGGAGGAGGCCTATCAGCGGCTAAAATCCTGGAAAACGGATCCCTCGGAATCCTTCTCTAAGGTGGTGCTGAAGGTTGTCCCCAAGCAAGGCACAGCGGGGGATATGGACAAGGCCTTTGACCAACTACCCAAGCTGACGCGCCGCCAGGCGGAGGCCATCGAAGCGGACGCTGGATGAGCCAATGACTGGCGAAGCTGTCCCGACCCGTGGGCCAGGACCCCACGACTTGTGGATCGCGGCCACCGCGCTGCAATTTGACATTCCCCTGGTCACGCGCAACACCGCGCAATTTGCCCGTATCGAAGGAATCCGGTTGGAAAGTTACTGAGCGATCCGGCGCCGAAACAGGCCGCTGACTCAAGCACGCCGCCGACGGCGCCACCCAGCGTAGGCCGCGCCACCCGCAAAGATGGCCATCGCCGCCCAAGTGCCCGGTTCGGGGATGGGAGCGGCATCCACACTTGCGACACGAAAACCGACGAAGTCGAACTCCCTCCACGGGACGAGTAAGACCCGGCCCGAGGAGATCAAGCCGACCGCTCCGTCGCCCCAGCTGCCACCGCGGACAGCGCGAGACTCGGTCGGCAAGCTGTTTGTGCCATCAAAGGCAGTCTCGTTCCACTCAAACACATTGCCGCCTTGGCCCATCGTTCCATACGGGCTTAGGCCTCCAGTGCTGTCCACTATGGCCGGAACCGAGGCGACGCTATTGTAAACCGCACTGCCCCCATTGGTCCCGCTGGCCACGGCAGTCGGGGCGCTGCTGCTCGCCGTCGGATAGAGGAAATAGTTCGAGCCGGCAGGGTTGTAATACGCGGCCTTATACCACTCGTTATCACTCGGCAGAAAATAAAAGGCGTCCTTGTTCCGATAAAGATTGGTTCCTCCCGCCGTCCAAGCCTGCTCGCTGCTCCACAGGGTCATGCTCCATGCGAAACCGTTCCATGCCAGATCATAAGCCGCCGACGGCGCCAGCCAGCGTAAGCCGCGCCGCCCGCAAAGATGGCCATCGCGGCCCAGGTGCCCGGCTCGGGGATGGGAGCGACATCCACACTCGCGACACGAAAACCGAGCCCGCGGGTCGCGCCCGTCGGGACGTTGACGCCCCGGCTCGAGGAGCGCAAGGAGTCCTCGGTGGAGAACCAGAAGCCAGCGCGGAACGCGCGAGCCTCGGACGACGAGCTATTTGACCCGTCAAAAGCACTTTCAGTCCACTCAAAGACATTGCCGCCTTGGCCCATCGTGCCATAAGAGCTCAAAGCGCCGGCATCATCCACTCCCGCAGGCCCCCGCTCGATCGGTTGAGCGTAAACGGCCGTGCCCGCACCAGTCCCGCTGGCCACCGCTGTCGGGACACTGCTGCTCGCCGTCGGATAGAGGAAATAATCCGAGCCGGCAGGGTTGTAATACGCGGCCTTATACCACTCGTTCTCGCTGGGCAGAAAATAAAAGGCGTCCTTGTTCCGGTAGAGGTTGGTTCCTCCGGCCGTCCAAGCCTGCTCGCTGCTCCACAGGGTCATGCTCCATGCGAAACCGTTCCATGCCAGATCATAAGCCGCCGTCTTGCCTGTGCTCGTGTTGAGCCAGTTGACGAAGGCCGCCGCCTCATACCAATCGATATTCGCTGCCGGCTGGTTGCCGGTCCATGCCCCCGCCGTCACGTTGGCCATCCCGCTGGCCGTGGCCTTGGTAATGGCGTTCTGTGAGATTTCATATTTCCCCATGCGGTAATCGTAAGGCACCGCGCCATAGGAGGTATCGGCCGCATTGCCCGCATTGCCTATGGTAAGGAAGTCGATATTGAACGTGTTGGCACCGCTGCCGAACGTGACCAACTCCGCCTGGAGGTTGGAGTTAAGGGTGAAGACGGCCAAGAGCGCCGCGACAAGGAAGGATCTTCTCATGGTTCTTTTTTTGGGCCGTGGGTTAAAGCAGCAAAACCTCCGTATTGCCGCAAAGACAGGCCCACGGCCGTGGAGCCCGAAAAGAAACAGCAATAATTTCTTCTATCGCCCCCCCCCCCCCCCCGGTGCAAGTCGTAAATTCATCATGTGGGGGCGCTTTTTTATGGAGATGAAAGGGAATACACGCTCCCGACTAACTCGAAGTGTTATGCGGCCCAAGTTCGGCCGGTAGGCCGGGGCCTCCGGACCCGCCGCACGACTAGGGATTCGTCGGCGCGGACGCCGAAACGACCAAGGACGTCGCGCCCTGCCTTCACAGCGTATAGCTCCCCAGTTACTCCCAAACCACACCCTCGCGCACGGACTCAAGCTGGCCTGACAACTCCATCGAGGGACCGCCGCCACAGGTCCAACTCGATCAACCCTCAACTCTCAACCCTCAACTCCCCTAAACCCCCTGCGCCGGCTCCCCCAACTCCCGCCGGATGAAGGTGCGGTTGATCGCATTCAGATACGCGCGCGCACTGGCCTCGATCACGTCGGTGCTCGCGCCTTTCCCCGTAATCAAGCGTCCGTCGCCGAAATCGACCTTCAGCGTCACTTCGCCTAGGGCATCGTGCCCCTGCGTGACGGCCTGCACGTTGTATTCAAGCAGATTGCCCGAGCGACCAACCACCGCATCGATGGCACGCATCGCCGCATCGACGGCGCCGTTGCCCTCGGCATTGCCTTCGCTGCTTTCGTTGTCGCGGCTGAGCACCACGCCGGCCCGCGGCGGCTGGCCGGTGGCGACCGAAACATCCAATTTCTGCAGCTGCCAGCCCTCGTCCGGCGGCATCATCGAATCATCGACCAAGGCCGACAAATCATCGTCATAGACGAATTTCTTTTTGTCCCCGATTTCCTTGAAGCGGACAAAGACCGCGTCGATTTCCGCATCGCTCAGCTTGAAGCCGAGATGCTCGAGGCGCGCGGCCATGGCGTGGCGTCCGCTGTGCTTGGTCAAGGGCAACTCGGTGCCGCCCCAGCCGACCTCGACCGGATCCATGATCTCATACGTCTCGCGCATCTTGAGCATGCCGTCCTGGTGGATCCCCGAGCTGTGGGCGAAGGCGTTCTCGCCGACGATGGCCTTGCTGCGCTGCACGTGCAGCCCGCTCATCCGGCTGACAATGCGCGAGGTTTTCAAAATTTCCCGCGTGTGCACATCGGTGTGCAACTGACCGAAGACATCGGCCCGCGTCTTCATGGCCATGACCACTTCCTCCAGCGCCACATTGCCGGCGCGTTCGCCGATCCCGTTGATCGTGCCCTCGATCTGACGCGCGCCATTCTGCACCGCGGCCAGCGAGTTGGCCACGGCCAGACCAAGGTCGTTGTGGCAGTGCACGCTGATGATGGCGTCGTCAATATTGCGCACATTGTCCTTCAGGTATTTGATCAGCGCCCCGAATTGCTCCGGCACGGCAAAGCCCACGGTGTCCGGGATATTGACGGTGGTCGCACCCGCGGCAATGACCGTTTCGACAACCTGGGCGAGAAATTCCGGCTCGGTGCGCGAGGCGTCCTCGGGCGAGAACTCGACATCTTTGTTGTGCGACTTGGCCAGCCTCACCCCCTCGGCGGCGAGACGCAGAATCTCCTCGTGCGCCTTCCTCAATTTGTGCTCGCGGTGGATTTTCGAAGTGGCGAGGAAAACATGGATACGTCCGCGTTCCCCGGCCGGCTTGACCGCCGCCGCGGCCGCTTCAATGTCCTTGGTCACACAGCGGGCCAGTCCGGCAATGATCGGTCCCCTCACCTCCGTGGCGATACGCTGCACCGCCTCGAAGTCACCCTCGCTGGTCACGGGAAACCCCGCCTCGATGACATCGACATTGAGCCGCTCGAGTTGACGGGCGACTTCCATTTTCTCACGCAAGTTCATCGAAGCGCCGGGGCATTGCTCCCCGTCGCGCAGGGTGGTGTCAAAAATGATAACTTTGTCGGACATTTGAAGCGTAAGTCTATCATGATCTCCCCAGACTAGGCGAGTGCCACGCAAAAACAGGTGAATGCCATTGACTCGGGCACGTCAGCGAACGAGAAAGCAGGCCCCGTAAAACCCATGAGCGCTCCCACCTCCCCCGAACCCATCCAATTGGTCCCCGGCAACACCCTGCTGACCAAAACTCCCGAAGAGGGCCGTCAACTCGCCGTAAAAATGGCGCGCCTCATCATCAAAGCCACCCAGCCCGATGCCGCGGTGCGCGAAAGATTGCGTCCCATCTACGCCGAAGATCCCGCCATGCTCATCGCCATAGGGCAAACCGTGGCGCAGGAATTCGCCACCATCGCCGCGGCCAACAACTACTGGCGCTGAACGCCACCCCGAACGATCGGCGGCGTGGCGCCGGACAAAATGTCCGAAAGTCCCGCTGAATTCGTGCAGAACATGACGGGCCAAACCATCACCGGCACGCTCTCCGGGCGGCCCATCTTTATTCCGGATGTGAACGTGCCCCCGATGCCATCGATCGCGCCGCCGGGTCCGATCTGCAACGGCGAACCGACGGATCTTTTCGATGTGGCCGAGCTTTCCTACGGTCATCCCGACGCATGCAGTTACCGCCGCCGGTTCGGCCTGCTCATTCCCGCGACCAACACCACGATGGAGAGCGAGTTGTGGAACATCCTCGTGCAGAACCGCGACAACGGCCTCGCTGGGATCGGACTGCACACCAGCACCGTGCTTACGCCGAAACCCGACGTCAGCTCGCCCGAGGGCATCGAGCAATACCGCCGGCATTTTCTCGGCGGCGTCGAAAAAGCGGTGCAGAGCGCCCTGCTCGCCAGGCCGCAATATTTCATCATGGGCATGAGTCTCGAACACATCATCGCCGGCGTCGAACCGATCCGCTCCACGATGGCGCAGATCGAGGACAGCAGCGATTTGGCCTGGGCAACATGGCACGACGCGGCGAAGACTGCGCTCGAGCGCTACGGGGCCAAACGCATCGGGTTGATCACGCCGTTCGAGCGCAGCGGCAATGAGTCGGCCGCCCGGATGTTCCGCGATTCGGGATTCGAGGTGGTCGCCACCTTCGGATTTGCCTGCGCCAACGCGCAGCAGATCGCGCATATCCCGAACGAGGCCAAGGAGAAGGCCGTCCTCGAATTTCTCGCCACCAAAGCAAACAAACTCGATGCCATCGTGCAATGCGGCACGAACATGAGCATGACCGCGGTCACCGAAAAACTGGAACCGCAGCTCGGCATCCCCATCTTGGGCATCAATGCGACCAT
>Ga0247840_10005777_pt1 | contig 18315 bp, 19 predicted proteins | sample LaCruzMarch2015__FD_192404 | JGI IMG/M metagenome (GOLD analysis project Ga0247840, IMG submission 192404) | Freshwater microbial communities from meromictic Lake La Cruz, Castile-La Mancha, Spain - LaCruzMarch2015_17m | ecosystem: Environmental > Aquatic > Freshwater > Lake | place: Spain... | reverse complement strand
ATGATAAGTATTCGTAGATCGCTTGTTTGAGATTGATGGGAACTGGTGGCTCTATCACTACTGGAGGTGGTGGTGGCGGTGGTACCATGGGATTTGTTTATTGAAGTAAATTAGGATCAAAGCTTTTTTTGTAATGCTGAGATAAAATAAGTATTAATTTGATCTATTGTTTCGGCATAAAGTTTTCTAAAAATCTCCCTGGGTTTGATACCTTTTTTGGCTATTGAAGTGGCTAAGAGATAGACTTTTCACTTATCTTTGGATTTCAGGTTTGCATAACTTTTTACTCAACCTGCGATCATTCCATGACGGCTTGCCCATCAAACTAAGGAATCCATAGGTGGTCTTTTTTGGAGTGGTCTTCTACCAAATTCCATGATAACTGCTTGTGCTGTTCTTGATCAGATTTGGATTACATTTCAGTTTCAAATAACTTTCACAAACAAACTTTTTTCAAACTCTCAGGTATCAAAAGCCTCCTTTTTGACTTTTTCTTTGAGTAATCACAAAACATAGTTTGCCGTATCTTGCAGGGCTTCTCTTTCAGCTTTGAATACTTTTTCTAGAACTTCTTGATTGATTTTTACTTCCATTATTGTCGTCTTTCAAGTAAACAACGAAGGTGGTGGGTCACTCTTCAATCAAAGATAACCTCCACAGAATTGACGAGATAACTATTGCCTTCAATATCGACTCTATCATTTTTTCCAATCGGTGTCTCATCAGAAATATACAAATAGAAAAGCTCAGGTTTAACTCTATGGAGTTTCCCAGTTGTAAGATCAACCATTTGTTGAGTTCCTGCTTTTGATAATCTTCCTTTGAATGCTCCTACTGGGATATAGTTTTTGGTTTCGATACCATCAACATTCAGCACCTCAGGAGTTTCGATCATCACATTGTGAGTGTATAAATCTTTAATCATCTGAGTTGTTTGAAGGATAAAGTCTATCTACACCACCAATATCTATATCAAGGTTTCATGCAACGGTTCTATATTTATCTAGCATTGCCATAATATTTGCGGGGAGATCGAGTGGGAATGATCTGCTATCTTGTTTTTTCTGATACGAATAATCTCCGATCTTTTCTGATTGGATACTATTTTTTCCAGTAAACATTCCTTGATCGATATAAATCATTTCCAAAACATACACGATCGCTTGCATGAGCTCTTCTGGGAAAGTATAAGTCTGACTAGATTCATCAAAGAAAAGCTGACCATTGATGTACGATAAAACGAGCGATAGAGCTCTCGTGATATATTTTTGGATGATCTCATCATTCTCAACTAGGAGATTACTCACGATGCTGATTTGTTTAACATACTCAGTAGTGATATTGTGGTTCATTTGTATTTCAAAAAGAAAGCTAAAACAAATGAAACTATACTCAAAACCACGGAAAGTAAATCTAAAAAAGATAGGAAGGGTATCCTATCTTTTCTAGTCTTCTATTTCTTTTTCTTAGAAGTTTGAGGTGGTGAATCTGCATTATCTACAGGCTCTATATGTGCTTCATCCGAAGGCTTGACCTCTTCCATACAATCAGGATTGAAGAGATGTTTATCAACATGAACTTCGTTTCCTTTGCCATAGAAGATGTTGTTGACTTGGCAGTCTCTGGTTATTACAACATGCATATTTGGTTATTGCTAAAAGATAAAATTAGTCTTTCTTTGGAGTGAACTCCTTGATGTGACCATGTTTGTAATCAAGTGTCTTTTTCAAAGCCTCGATTACTTCAGGTTCATCAGTAGCAAAGACACCATCTCTAAAACGATGCAGTCTTTTATCAGGAGTATTGAAAGCAAGACTTGAGATGTTCTTGTTTCTAAAATACACCGTTTTTGTTGCTGTAGGTTTAGCAACTTTCTCTTTCGTTTCTTTGGTTTTCTCTACTTTTTCAACTACAGGCTCCTGAGTATCTTCAGGAGTTGTAGCTGTTGTATCAGGAGTTGTTTGATCTGCCTGATTGGTATCTTGAATATCTTTTTTGGACATTTCTGTTTAATAATTACAAAATAAAACTAGGGATTAAGGTTCTTGATACGACCGTGTGAGTATTTACCATCTTTAACAACCATGGTATATTCTCATCTCAAGATCGCAGTCTGACCATCTTGTCCTGGTTGAGTTCCTGGCACAAGTTTCAAACCTCTATTTTGGAAAGGTACCAATGCAAGTCTATTGATATCAATCAAATCAACTGCATTATTTGGCATCTTCTCATCAAGAAGGATATTTGAAACAACACCACCAGCCACAGGAATATCAGAGATAAATCTCAAGACATAACTTCCTGCTTGAGTTGAGTTTTGTGCGATCACAGGATTGTTTCCAGAAATATTGAATCCACTAATTTTTCTTGCTTGATTGATATTACAAACGAGAGTGTTCGCAACACTACCATCTTCGATAATCATCTGTACAAGGTCATTGATAACTGTTGGACTTAGATCTCCACCACCTGCATCGAGGATATTACCCCCACCGATATCAGTAAATTGGAAGAGTCCTCAGAATGTTCCGTTTTCTCCACCAGTTCTTGCTACCTTACGACCTCTCAAAGCTTGTTCAGAAAGTTGCTGTCTGATCTTATAGAAAGCACCTTTGAGTTGTTCAGCGAGAGTGTTCACATTTCCATATACCGCAGAGTTCAATGCTGTATCAGAAAGTTCGACAGCATTTCTGAAGATTTGAAAAAAGTTGTGTTCCATTGTTGGTTTCCATTCATCAACTCCAACGATATTCTTCTCGTTTTCTTGTACTGCTTCTGACATAAGTTTTGCCGTCATAGTAGCATCAAGATCAATTGGAGTGGTACCACCATAGACGATACCTTTTGCAGAGGTTGGACTATCAACAGAAACGATCTTGATTTGTAAGTCTTCAATATCAGTATTGTCGGCTGTATACACAAATCTTAAGATCATATTTGGTCTCATACCAGCAGTTGAAGTGAAGGTTATTGATTCAGGAGAATCGCTAGGAGTAACAGTTCCGTTTACTGCCCAGGACATAGGAGTGAGTTGGCTTTCCATCCACTCGTATTTGTTGTTTGTACCTGCATTGTATCAGGCACCGTTTCTCAAGAAGATCTCCAAAGCGGATGATTGTTCTTTAAGAAACTGTGTAAAAAGGTCTAAGACCTGTCTTTCAGTAATTTGTGAAAGATCAAATGAAAGTTGCATGAGTAAAATAATTTATGAAATAAAGTTTATTTGTAGCAGTGCTACTTTTTGATTGCTCATTCGATAATCGAACTCAGCATTCAATTGAAGTCACCTTGTGATTTTGCTTTGTCATAGGTGCTGGTATCGTGTGGAGGGATACCTTGTCCTCATTTGGGATCAGGTTTCTTTTCTACGAAATCGCTGACTAATTCTTTGATCTTTGGAAGTGTCTGTAGTTTCTCTAAAGCAGTCTTGTTTGGAAGGTCTAGGAGTGTTTCGATCTTTTTGTATTTCTCTTCTCCAAGACTTGTTTTGATCGCTTCGAGTTCTGTACTTACCAAAGTTTCCATCGCTTTGTCATACTCATCAATGGTTTTTGTTTTTCCTTTGAGAGTTTCGATTTCTTGGTTTGCAGTATCCAAAAGCTCTTTGAATTTCCCTTGTTTTTCAAGGTTCTTCTTTTCTCTTTCGGCTTCTTTGGTTTCATACTCTTTGACTTTGGTTTCAGCATCTCTTCTTTTGTCAGCTTCTTCTTTAAGTCTTCGAGATGGAACTACATCTGAGGGGTTACCTCATTTATCATCACCCTTTTTATCAGGATCAGTTCATGCAGGTGGGGTGTCACTTGCTGGAGCTGGTTTTCAGGTTGTGTCGGCACCTTTTCCGTTGGGATTGTCTTTATCTTCAGGCATAAAACTAAATAAGAAAAGGATAAAATAGAAGCATACTATCTACAAATAAAAAAAATCAATCTATAAAAACAATTTCCATGGGAGAATGAATGCACAGGAAATTGAAAAGATCACAAGAAGAATGAATATAAGAAGCCTGAGGCTCTTGAATCGGAACTCCTTATTATTTGTTAGCAAAAGAATAATCAGCACTTCCCTTAGTTCCTGGTTTGTCTTGTTTGGATCAATTACTGCCATTATTTGGTTTGTTAGTTGGTAAAGATTTATTGAGTTCTATCTGCTTTTTTTGTTGCTCTTCTTGTTCTGTTTTGATTGCTGTGAGTTCTTTTTGTACCATGTCTTTCTCCCAAGAAAAGATATTAGCGATTGCTGTTTCTTGAGATACCAGTTTGTTATTATACAGATCAATATACATCTGAGTGTTTTGTTGCAGGTCTTTCAACATCGCATCTGAGAATTTAACATCGATTGAAAACTCTCCTTGAATACCTGCAAAGGCTAGAGTTTCCTTGATCAGTTTTTTCAAAGTCAGCTCCATCATTCTTTGTTTTCTTTGTATCTTCTTGAGAAATCTTGTAAGCCTGATTCTGAGTGCTTCTACTTTCTCTGCTCCTCACGATTCTTCAAACCCGAAAAAGGAAATAGGGATTTGAGTAATTGCTCAGATAAGTTTGAGGATTTTATCAATGTAGGTTTGTGCTTCAGGGATCAATGAGTTATGGTTTTCGATATACTGAGCTGGCTGTTCTCCTTGTCTATGCACAAAGACTTCTAAGTTGTGGATTGATTTATCTTTGTTTTGAAGTAAGGCAGATACTCATTCAGGAAGAGAAATCTTGCTATTAAGATGCTTGATAAACTGGAGCGATATCTGAGTAAATCTGTCGTTCACTTCTTCTAGAAGATCAAGAATATCTGTGTAGTCGTTATTCCCTAGATACTTTCAACTGACCTTTCTATTATCAAAACGATAGATATTCAAAAATTCTAATGCTTCAGCAGGTGCGAGTTCTTTTTCCAAAGAGTACTGAGTACCATCAAGAGCTACAGAATACAAACCATATTCAATCAACCAGTTTCAATTTTCTTGTTTGGTGTAGGATTGTATCTTTGCTTTTTGTTGGATAGAACTTCACAAAGTTTCGTTGATCTTACTGATGAGATAGATTTTGTTGGGGTCTTCTCCCAAAAACAATCCTTCAATTTGTGGGTAGTAATAATCGTAAGGTATCTCTTCAATAACGATATTATCTTTATCATCTTTTCTTGATCTCAAAACTATACATCCACCAGAAAAAAACATTTTTATTTTTTTATTTTCAATTACATGCAAACAGACAAATTTGGGTACTGAAGTGCCTCCAAAGTAAATCAAAGCATGAAGCTGGCTTTGGTTTATTGCCGTGTAAGTTCCAAGCGTCAAGAAAAGGAGAGGTTTGGACTAGAAACACAAGAAGCTATGTGTAAAGAGTGGTGTGAAAAGAACGATGTAAAGATCGCAAAAATCATCAAGGATTGATGAATTTCCTGATCAACTTTTGAAAGAGACGGTTTTGATGAGGTACTTTCCATCCTCGATAAACAGAAAAAACAACTCCAAAAAAAACTAACAAAAAAAGGAGAGACAGAAATTAAAGAACCTATGATTACCCATTTCGTATGTGTGGATAACTCTAGGGTTTCAAGGAACGACAATCTCGTAGAAACTTTATTGATGACTAGTAGAATTAGAGATGCTGGTGTAGAGATTCTCTATGTACTTAATCCTATTGATGTAAACACGAGTGCTTGAATGTTACAAGAAAATATCTTGTATGCTTTTGCATCTTTTGAAAGGAGAAATATCAGAATCAAAGCAATCAATGGTATGAAAGCAAGATTGTATGAATGATACCGACCGTTTGGAAGTGTGCCTATGGGATATGATAAAGCAAGGGAAGGAAAAAACAAAATCGTAGTCATTAATCCTGTTTCATGACCTATACTAAGAGAAGCATTAGAAATGTATGCATCATGATTTTTGGAAAGCGACTCAGCAGTTTTGAGGTATTTATGAGAAAAATGAGTAGTAAGCAAAAGCCCTCGTAACATAAATTCAAAGTATCATAAAAGTCTTACAGAAAAATTATTCGCTCCTTATAGAATGTATTTTTATGCTGGATACCTTTATTATCCAAGCTGGACTGAAGATGTGATACAAGGAAAGCATGAGGCATTAGTTTCAATGAAAGTTATAGAACAGATCATAGAACGCCGTGCTTGAAGTAATATGATTTGAAAAACCCATTTAAAAAATAATCCTGATTTCCCTCTCAAAGATTTTATTGCATGTGGGAATTGTTGAACTAAACTTTGTGGATATTGGTCACAGGGTCGCAAAAAAAAGTATGCTTATTATGGATGTCCAAACAATAAATGTGATCACAGATTCCAAGTTCAGCGTGATATTCTAACTGAACAATTTAACGAAATGATGAACACCTCATGACTAGATGAAGGTATGCGAGAGTTAATAAAGACTGTTTTAGAAAAATTATGGTCAGAAAGAGCTGGATTTGAAAAATATCTTCTTGACGATAAAAGAAAAGCTATAGTTGAAATAGATGAAAAACTCAAAAAACTACGCATAGCAATTTCTAATACAAAAAATCCTGAATTAGCTCAGGAGTTCGAAGAAGAGTGGGAAATCATAAAGGCAGAGAAAACAAAACTAACAGAAGAACTTCATAAAAAAACTGCTATGGATGATGCGGAATTTTCTAAACTTCTTCAACAAGCAAAGGACATATTTTTGGCACCTAAAACGGTGCGGGAGTTATCGAATACTGAACTCAAGAGGATGTTAATTACAATTCTCTTTGGAGACAGGCTGTTATATTCCAAAGAAAATAGATTTCGAACCGCTTGAAACTCTTTATACCATTTGGTATTTAACGCTATACAGAACCCCGATTTTTTAGACCAGAGCAAAAACAAAAAATAGACCAACTTCGAACCGCTTTAGACGGCTTCGGAGCTGGTCTATTTCAATATCCTGATTACAATAATTTCTTAATCAGGCACCGAGCGGATTCGAACCGCTGAACCAAGGTTTTGCAGACCAGTCTATTGGACCACTCTAGCACGGTGCCATATTGGCACTGCGATATGCTAAGTGACTATAAAAATTTCCCTTAGAAATGCAAATAGAAATAGAATTATTTATATCTTCCTAGAATCATAGGCCCAATGAAGGAGCGCTTGTCTCTGTTTCTTTCTACAAGACCAATCCATAGGAATAGTACACGCATGTTTTAAAGCAGACAAATGACGCGTCATAGATTTCCATCTCTTGATCTGTCTATGGTCTTCATATGGAATTCTTCTGCCCATATAATATCTGCAATACCACTGAAATCGTCATCTTGGATCATCGTTATATATCCATCATTTGGATTGCCAAATACCAAGAGATTGTGAAGCGCGGACTCCAAAAAAATTACATGATACATCATAAAAAAAAGGGGAAAGCCTTGCATGTTCAAACCACTCCTTAGGAAATTCATCTTGGCAATCAGTCATATATTTACCGCCAAAAACACCTGCTTCAAGCATTTCTTTGGGAGTAAGCTCTGGATGAAAATCTTCACGAAAATCCTGTCACATAGGAGCGACCAATTCATACGTGTATCATTGCTGCATTTTATCATATACAGATACAATAAGTCCCATACTACTAAATTACAGCAGTAAAATTATTATTTAGTTTTTCTAGATTCCCAGAGATGCTTCGCATACTCAAATATAATAGGCAAAATGGAAATGAATATAATACCAAAGACAACCTTTTCAAAATTATTTTTAACAAGAGGAATTTGTCCAAAGAAATATCCAACTAAAGTGATTGATAATACCCAAAGAGTTCCTCATATCACATTATATGAGAGGAATACTCCATATTTCATATCTCAAATACCAGCCACAAATGGAGCTAATGTTCTTACAATAGGTACAAAACGAGCAAGAATAATGGTCTTTTTTCCATGTTTGTCAAAGAAGTGTTTCGTCTTTTCCATATGAGATGGCTTGATAAGATGCTTCCCAAAGATTTTTCGTTTGAGCATATGGTCGCCAAAATATTTTCCAATATGATAATTGACCGCATCTCCAAGAATCGCAGCAACCCAAAGCAAAGGAAGTAATATCCAAATATTAAGGTAACCAGCACCAGACAAAGATCCTGCTACAAACAACAAACTATCTCCAGGCAAAAATGGCATAATTACCAATCCTGTTTCTACAAAAATTATAGCAAACAAAATACCATATACCCATCATCCATATTGAAGTACCAAAGCTTGTAAATGCACATCAATATGCAAAATAAAATCTATCAACACACGAATCACACTCATATAGTAAATTAAATAACTAAAAATATAAAGCTTGAAGCTTAAAGTCATTATTTCAATGATTTGATATCTCTATCCATTTGTCTTTTCATATCTTTTTCTTTGAGAATCTGTTTTTTCTCAACTTTTCTCATAAGCTTACCCACACCAATCGTCAATTTAATCAAACCTCTTTTGCTAATAAATACTTCCAATGGAATCAGAATTGTACCTGATTTATCCAAAGCAGAAGCTATTTTTCTAAGTTCTATCTTAGTAATAAGAAGTTTTCTTCTTCATTTAGGCTGATATCATGGAGCCAAAACAGGGGAAGTACGAGCATACAAAGGCACATCCATATTGATAATCCAGAGTTCTTTATCTGTAAGTTGAACAACAGCATCTTTGATATTTACATGACTCATCTTGATCGCTTTCACTTCGTGTCATTTGAGAACCATACCAACATCATAGGTTTTATCAATCTGATGATCATGATAGGCAGCTTTATTTTTGGTAATACTTTTCATCTACATACAGAGAAATTAAATAAGACGCCAGAACTTCCTTTATCCCATTCTTTAATGGGACAAAGAAGTTCAACGTCATTTTTATCTATAGAATTTCTTTTGAAATTTCTATATAGAAAAACAGACTAACGATCTCGTACAATAGTAAATTTAGAAAGTCCAAAAAGTGCGTTAATATCGAGAACTGATGTCGCTTTATCTATATTATTTGAAACAAATACATGTTTATCACTTGTTTGTGTGAAATCTGGCAAATCAGTTTTTCCAATGTAACTTTTGTGATAAAGACGAACTCCAATAGTTTTTGGAAGATGAAGAGTAACATCAGCTACAGCAGCTTCTAAATCTATTTTTGTTCAAGCTACAAATCCTGTTCATAAAATTATATCTTGAGAAACTATTCCTCCATGGATACGCAAATCACGTACATTAGTTTGACTGAAATCTAGATTATTTTGACCAAGAAGAGTCTTTATATACATATAGAGAGGTTGTGTGGTATTGAGTCAAACATTTAGTTTTGTATATACACGCTCCAAAAGATTTACATTAGGAGATTCTTGGACGATAGCATAGGTATGTCCAGATTGAATAGTTCCAGAAAGCAAAATCATCTTTCTATCCGTATCATATTGAGTAGATAGTAAGCTTGTTCATGATTGTCAAACAAGCTGAAGGGAGTTAATAACTGTTTGTATATATACTTTAGAATATCTATGTCATGATTCTAAAGAAAATACAGCATTTGATCATGTCGTAGCAGAATTTATGGTAGTCGATGGAGTCAATGAACTATATACTCCCAAAACAAAAAATCCAGCAACCACAGACAAAAACATCAACAAACCAAATATCTTACCAAAGATTCCCTTATAACTCCAAATCACAATAACACTAAGAATTACAAACACAGGATAGAAGGTATTGATAGCAACACCACCAATACTCAATGAGAAAATACCCAAAACTTCCAACAACATCAAAACACCTACAAACAAAAGTGTAAGAAGCGTCAATGTTCTAAAAAAGCCATGAATACGTTGTTTTTGATAGACTATTTTCTCTACAACTTGAGGTTCTGATACAGGGACATCCGCCGTTTCTTGTTTAGCTTGTAAAGGCTGATGAAACAATATCTCTGTTTCTGCTTTTTCATCAGATCGTGTATCTTCGAAATGACTCGCCAAAAGTTTTGGATCGACATTTATAGATCACATATTCACGGAAGGCGTAGCACTAACTGGTGTAGATATTGGATCTGAAACAGCTTCCGGTGCTTGAAAGAGTTTCTTCTCTTCTGTAGGTTCTATTTCCAAAGGAGTTGTTTCAGGAGTAATTTTTTCTGGATCCATGGGAGATTATAGTAAGTAAAACTAGAAAGTATTAGAGAACAATATCTTCTGTTTTGATTCTCTTTTGTTCCATAGAATCTCTATCTCTAATAGTAACCGTACCATCTTCCATAGTTTGATGATCTATAGTAATACAGTATGGAGTTCCAATTTCATCTTGTCTACGGTAACATTTTCCAATATTTCCACTGTCATCAAATTCACACATATATGTCTTTGAAAGTTTTTTGTAAAGATTCTCAGCAAATTCAACCATAGCTGCATCTTTTTTCAAAAGAGGAATGATAGCAAATTTAACAGGAGCAATATTTTTATGAAATCTGGCAACAATTCTTGTTTGTTCTGCTCCGTTTCCATCAGTATATTTTTCTTCTGTATATGCATCGATCAACGCAGTCAAGATAGCTCTAGTTAGACCCCAACTTGGTTCTACACAATGAGGTACATATCTTTTCCCTGTATATGGATCATTGTATTGAAGATCTTTTCCAGAATGTTTCATATGTTGAGTAAGATCATAATCTGTTCTATAGGCAATACCTTGCAATTCTCCCCATCCTCGTGGGAAAAGATACTCTACATCACAAGTTCCTTTACTGTAAAAACTCAACTCGTCCTTATCGTGATCTCTAAATCTCATCTTATCTTCAGCAATTCCAATTTCTTCTTTCCATCGTTTTTTACTTGCAGCTTTCCATGCTTCAAATGCAGCAAGTCCTTTTTCTTCATTATTTTCTACAAAATATTCAATTTCCATTTGATAAAATTCTCTCACTCTAAACATAAAGTTTCCTGGAGTGATCTCATTTCTAAATGCTTTTCCAATCTGAGCAACTCCAAATGGAATTCTAGATCTTGTAGTATCCAAGATGTTTTTGAAGTTTACGAAGATTCCTTGAGCAGTTTCTGGTCTCAAGTAAATTTCTTTTCCTTCTCCTTCTACGATACCTTGTTCAGTTTTGAACATCAAATTAAACTTCTTTGGTTCAGTCCAGTCACATTTTCCACATTTTGGACATTTAATTTGATAGGTATTTAAGAAATCAAATTGTTGATCAAAAGTCCAAGCTTCTGGAGTTAGACTTCCATATTTCTTTTCTATCTCAACAACTTTAGATTCATCCTTAGATTTGAATGCATAGATAGCATCTTCGATCAATTTATCAGCTCTTTCTCTAGATTTACACTTTTTACAGTCTACCAATGGATCTGAAAATCCTCCTACATGCCCAGATGCTTCCCAAACTTTGGAATTCATCAAAATCTGACTATCCAAACCGATAATATCATCTCTTTCTTGGACAAAAGCCTTCCACCAAGCATTTTCTATATTTCTTTTGATTTCTGCACCGTAAGGTCCGAGATCCCAAGCATTAGCCAATCCACCATAAATATCACTACCAGGATATGCAAAACCTCTTCTTTTTGCCCATGCAACAATCGTATCCAAACTTACTTCCATAAGATAATCAGATTAATAATGTAAAATCATTAGCTATTTTTATATGAATGCTTGAGTGTTTTTCAAGCTAAAGGGAAGAAAACATACAAAAAAAATGAGCCATAATGACTCAAATTCTTATGTAATTATATATATATTTAAAATCCTCCGAGCAATACTCAGAGGATCTTAGATAATTTCAATACAATCGCGTTACGATTATGTTTGCGATGGTTCATATTTTTCAAACATTCCAAACCACAGCAGAAGTTCTGCAATATTTGGTGGAAATTCAGCCGACACACGACCATGTTTCAGTTGGGCTCTTTTCTTCCAAGAATGAAAGTTTACAAGCCGCAAAGTAGCGATATTATCATTGGTCCAAAAGTCTTTTGCAGATGGTTTCCCAGCTGGTGGACTAACGATACCTTTCAGATAATCAACATTTTTCTCATATGACCCAGTAAGATGGGCGCATATATCTTGCATCTTTTCGATGCTTTTCTTGCTGCCAGTAAGGGAGACAAGATCTAAATTCTCTGGTTTTTTGTCATCCATAATCTTTAATATTTTTGTATTACTCCATATGTATACATATTTAACAACAAAAATCAAGATACTTCACAATCAAAAAAAACAAATGAAATTCAAACAAAGAAAGCAGAGGAGCGAACAATTAAAAGAATCAGATTTCTATTTTGTTATAAAAAAAGTCCTAAAAAATTTGTGTTTTTAAAAATTCTCCCTATACTTTAGACGAACGATGATCATTATCTTTACAGATACCAACATCCAGTATCCAAACTTGTTGTGATGACCTTCTCTTTCGATTTACTACCCAAAAACAAAAACATAAGAGATCAAACCCTTATTATTGGTAGTCTAATCATCAAAGAAAGACTTGGAAAAATTACAATTTATAACGATATATGGCAAAAATTGGTCCTATTCGAGTAATGGGGTTATTCTTGTAGGGAACATGACAATGGATTTCCATTGCATACTATAATCATTATTCACAAAACTGACATCCGTAGGTACTCTTCTTTGAGTAATAAAGCGTATAGTATCTATACCACCAAAAGATATCAGCGAAGAGGTCGTTTGTGTTTATTACAAACGACTTTTCTTTTTGACACAAATATAACAGTTTAAAAAATTTTATCAAAAGTTTTTCGTCTATAGAGCATTGAATAAAACCTTTAAAAAAGTATCATCATATCAACAGACTATTTTATCACTTATTACTATAACGAGTATGGATATATTGAAAACAAAAGCTCAAATACATGCAACAAACATATGGACTCGAATCAAACCACGTAAACGAACAGTACTTGGTGGAGCTATTATACTAATAATTGTTGGATACTTTATTGTAAAAGGATCTAATTCAACACCAGTTGTGACTCCAAAAATAGGTACAGTTGTTTCTGGTGATGTCATTAACTCTATCAAAGTTATCTGAAATACCAAGATAACAGACCAACAAACACTCACGTTCGGTCAAGAATGAACAGTCCAAAAAGTATATGTAAAAGAATGACAAGCAGTAAAAAAATGAGACCTTTTGGCTGAATTAGATAAAAAAACACTTTCAATCAACATGTCCCAACAAGGACTAAGTATCCAAAATGCAAGAATTAATTACCAAAAACTTTTGACTGCAATATCTGAATGAGATATAGTAGGATCCAAAAACAATCTTGATACAGCACAAAGAAAGCTCCAAATTGTGAAAAATGAATTGGAAGATATGATGCTCTCAAATGGAGACACACTTCAAACCAAAGCAACTAGTGTTCAAAGTGTACTTATCTCTACAAAGAGTAGTATCAATGAATTGAAAAGAATATTGGATGATATAGATGATATGTTTTCTATCACGAGCAAAACAAATACAGATGAAATCAATAGACTTCTTTCTGCCAAAATGCCTAGCTACAAAACTATGACAGAAAGCTCTTATCAAATAGCCGCAAGTAAATTCAATATACTTGAATCTACATACAACATGATTCAATCTAAAACAAGTACAACAGTCACAGAAATGGAGGGATTACAAGACAAAAATAAAGATGTACTCAATGCACTTTCTACATGTATCTCCAATGGTAAAAATGCTTTAGATAATTCTATCATATCTGTAGATCTCACAGATAGCAAACTTACTACGTGGAAATCCACACTTAATTCAGCTAATACAAGTGTAACATCTCGTCTCTCTAGTTTGAATTCTGAAGGAAAATCACTGAGAACGACAGATAATGATATTCAAAACAAAAAAAATGAGATTGCTAATTATGAATCTCAAGTCAAAATGTATCAAGAAAGTTATCAAGATATGCTCAATGGACCATCACGAGAAGATAGGCAATTACAACTTAACAGCATTAAACAAAGCCAATTATCTCTTGCACAACTAAGTCAACAAGGAGAAAATTATGAAATTAGAGCTCCTTTTGATGGTAATGTAGATGTGATAAATATTAAATTAGGAGATAAGATCACAGCAGATATTATCAATGAAAAATCAATTACTGTTTCAAATCCAAATATTTATGAAATAGATATGCTTATCGATCAAGTAGATATTGTAAAAGTCAACAAAGGACAACCAGTTGAAATTGCCTTCGATTCATATCCAGATTATATCATCACATGAGCGATTTGAGAGATAGATCCAACACCAACCACAAATGCATGAGTTGTATCATATACTGCCAAAGTTGTAATGACCAAAGGTGAGAAGAAAATCTATGATAGTATGACAGTAACGGTTACTATCATCACTGAGAAAAAAAGCAACACATTAATAGTACCAAGTACAGCTATTCAGGTAGAAAGCGGTAGCAGAATTGTACAAATTATGCAAGGAACAGAGATTATAGAAAAGAAGGTTGTTGTAGGAATCAAAGATGCAATCAATACAGAAATTTTGAGTGGATTGAGTCTTGGAGACAAAATATTAACTCAAAGATATATCTCACCAGATCAAAAGATAGCAACAAAAACAGGTAAATTTGAAAGACCAAATGTCAAAGGATTAGGTGTCTGAGGAGGAGATCCTTCGGCAAATCAAGGTCGTGGTAATTAATTATATTTATTTATACCTTTTTCTAGAATGCTAGAACTCAAAAATATTATCAAAGATTATTACAATACCAATAAAGTTCTTATGCAACGTGCACTTTGTGGCGTAGATTTAACTATCAATGATGGTGATTTCCTTTCTATTATGGGTCCATCAGGATCTGGAAAATCAACAATGATGAATATTATTGGACTTTTGGATACACCAACAAGCTGAGAATATATTTTGGACGGCAAAAAACTTGAAAATCTTACAGAAAATGAAAAAGCAAGCATCAGAGGACAAAAAATTGGATTCGTCTTTCAAGGATATAATCTGATTCCAAGAATGTCTGTGCTTGAACAAGTTATGTTACCATTATCATATCAATGAGTAGCAGAAGAAGAGAAGAAGAAAAGAGCTATAGAAGCACTGAAAAAAGTAGGATTGGAAGAAAAAATAGAAAGCAAACCTAATGAACTCTCTGGAGGACAACAACAAAGAGTAGCTATTGCACGTGCCATAGTTACTAACCCTAGTATTATTTTGGCTGATGAACCTACAGGAGCATTAGATACCAAAACAGGAGCTGATGTACTTGATATTTTCGCAGCACTCAACAAAGAAGGTAAAACTATCGTCCTTATTACTCACTCTGCAGAGATTTGAGCATTTGCAAAAACTCAAATAAATATCAGAGATGGTCTAATTGTAGAACACCTCAATCCAAAAAAATAAAAGAAAACAAAATAAACTTTATTTATAAGGATCATATATGCCAATTCGAGATCATATCAAAAATGCTATCAAATCACTCACTGCAAATAAACTAAGATCCTGATTAAGTAGTCTGGGGATTATTATTGGAATTTTTTCTGTTGTGGTTCTGCTTGCAATTTGAGAAGGAGCACAAAATAGCATCGTAGCAAACGTAGAATGATTGGGAACAAACTTACTTACTGTGACACCATGAGGGACAAGACAAACTGATGTAAGAAAAGCTGCTAGCAAAAGTGATAGTAATGTATTGACTATGGAAGAAGTAGCAATTATCAAAAATATACCAAATATCAAAGCTGTCTCACCAGAGATAAGTAGCAGAAAACAAGTAGTATACAAAGAAAATAACATGCAAGCAAGTATTTATGGAGTAGCTCCAGAATATCTCATTGTACGTAATTCCGAAGTAGCTGAAGGAGCATTTATCTCAGATGAAAATGTAAAAAATATAGATAAGGTAGCAGTAATTGGATCAACTACAGCAGAAACCTTATTTCCAGATGAAGATCCGATTGGGAAAGATATAAATATTGGTAATAATATTTTGACCGTTATCGGTGTAATGAAGGAGAAGGGGAGCCAATGACTTGCAGGAAATGCGGATTCAGTAGTATTAGTACCTATTAGTTCTGCACAACAGAGATTATTTGGAACCAAATATTTAGCTAGTATAGCAATGTCAGTAACATCTACAGAAATGATTGATATTGCAAAGAGTGATATAGAACAGACTTTACTCAAGCACTTCAATCTAACAGATCCTGAAGAAGCAAATTTCACTATCTCAAGTTTGGCTGATGCATTATCTACCATCAATGAAGTCACGTGAACATTGAAACTTTTTATCACCTCTATCGCTGTCATTTCTCTCATTGTTTGAGGAATCTGAGTGATGAATATCATGCTCGTATCAGTTACTGAAAGAACTCGTGAAATTGGTATTCGTAAAGCTATAGGAGCTCAAACAAGTGATATTGTATTGCAGTTTCTTGGAGAATCTATCTCACTATGTATTTTGGGAGGAATAATTGGAATATGATTGAGTTATCTAACCATATTAGCCATCAAGAGTATTATAGTAGGAGTCATTACTCCACAGTCGCTGATGATGTCATTTGGATTTGCTACAGCCGTTGGACTTGGATTTGGTATCTATCCAGCATATAAAGCAGCTAAACTGAAACCAATCGATGCACTCAGATATGAGTAAGAAACCAAAAAACGTAGTTTTCCCGGCAATGAGAGAAAGTAATGCCGCGCCGGCAAGGCGGTAAAGAAAAGGCAATAGAAGGAAAAAATATTCCCAAATATATCTAAAAGAAAATAAAGAATCTTGATTTACATAAGCAAAAACATACAAAGACAGCATAAAAACCTGTCTTTTTTTAATTGTTATTTTGCTATTCATGGCAGAGAAAAAACGATATACAGTCCGAGAAGGAAAGAAACCTGGTATCTACAACAATCGATGAGCTTGTAAATCTGTAGTCGATGGATTCCCAGGCGCAAAATACAAAAGTTTTCTCTCTCTCGATGAAGCTGAAGAGGCTTTTAGAAAAAATTACTCAGATTATTACCAAGTCAAAACCAAAGAACCCCGTGATCTCAAATCACTTCCTATCCAGCACTACAGCATCGCAGTAGACGCAGCATGTAGCGGAAACCCAGGAGTCTTAGAATATCAATGAGTCGATATCGCCTCCGGCGAGGTCCTATTCAAACAACAATTTCCTATGTGAACCAATAATATCTGAGAATTCCTCGCTATCGTTCACGGACTCGCATATCTCGACAAAATCGGATCAGACAAAGCCCTCTACAGTGACTCTAAACACGCCATTAGTCGAGTTGAACAAAAGAAATGTAAAACCAAACTACCTGAAACACCAGAGATTGCAGATATTTTCCATCATATTCAAAGAGCAGAGGATTGGCTCCATACCCACAGATACACAACTCAAATCCTCAAACGACACACCAAAGATCGATGAGAAATCCCTGCCGATTTTGGCAGAAAATAGCAAATCACTTGATAATACTCGCCAATTTATTATGATTTTAATAGTTTTATATCTTTCTTTTTATCAAAAATGGATCGAATTAATATATTCTTCTTTTTCATTTGATGAATCATAGTTTTTATATTTGCATATCCATTTATTCAGAGTTTTCATGCGACTTATATGATCAAAAAAGTTTCTAAGAAACGAACAGCTATTGAATGAATTATAACACAACGAGAGTGAAACTGAGTAAATATATGAAATCATACATGATATACTATAGAAATAACACCTAGTAGTAAAAAGCGAAAAGAAGAAATATGAATATTAAAAAAAACCATATATCAATGATCATCTTTATTACAAATATATTCATATAATAGCTCAAAATCTAGTTATAAGAACCATTTAATAGATGAAAAAGGAATGATAGGAAAGAAAATTACTATTTGGATTAACCCAAAAAATCATTCTCAATTCATCTTAGATGATAAAGAAATTGATGCAAGAAAGATAAAGTTGCCGATTTAATTTTCAGCAGAACACTACTTTTTATAAAAACACTCTAAAGCACAGAGTGTTTTTTATGTAAAATAAAAAACAAAACACCTCTCCAAAACTAAAATCCCCTTGATAATATAAGACAGTTTATTACAACAAATACTGATATTTTACTCCCTATATTTTAAAGATGTACCGTTCACACACCTGTTGAGAACTCAATGCCAACGCAGTTGGAAACCAAGTTACCCTCGCATGATGGGTAAATAAAGTGAGAAATTTATGAGGAATGACCTTCGTCGATCTTCGTGATAGATACGGAATTACTCAAATCACTATCAATCCTTCAGAAGGAGAACTCATTCTCGAAAATATGGAAAAACTTGAAGATATTAAAT
>Ga0247840_10005775_pt1 | contig 18321 bp, 15 predicted proteins | sample LaCruzMarch2015__FD_192404 | JGI IMG/M metagenome (GOLD analysis project Ga0247840, IMG submission 192404) | Freshwater microbial communities from meromictic Lake La Cruz, Castile-La Mancha, Spain - LaCruzMarch2015_17m | ecosystem: Environmental > Aquatic > Freshwater > Lake | place: Spain... | reverse complement strand
ATAAAGCTGTAAAGAATAAGCCGCTTACAAAGTGGCAAAAATTATTTAATCGCATGATTAGCCGGAAGAGATATCCCATAGAACAGGCGTTCGGAACGCTAAAACGACGATTTAAGTCGGATAGAGCATCGTATATGACGCTTGCTAAAGGCAGAGCAGAGCCCTCATGAAGGCCATAACATTCAATCTGCTAAAGGCAGCTAGAATGTTGGAGGTGTAATCGAAATAATGAAAAATGGTGACAAAATAAAGCAAAATACAAATATAAAACAAAACAAATAATGATTTTTGAGGGCAAAACAAACACGTTAACTGCCTTAGACGTAAAAATATACAACAAATCATCTTAAAGCGTCATTATTCAGAAGTCTTACGTTTTGAAACAGCCTTGCGTTTAGTAAAGCACTTTCTTGTTTTCGGGGTCTTTCTCACAAATGCTGTAAAATCTTTCTTTGCGTCAATTGATATAACTAATATATAATTCATTGACACCCCTTCCATTTGAGATAGATCTAACTCACTTTGTAATGGCGTCATGCATCACACCACTAAAGTGATCGACGATATTTCTCGCAACTCTTGCGCTCATTCCCGGAATCTTTAATATCTCTTCTTCGGTCGCATTTTTAATGGTATCCAATGACCCAAAATGTAGTAACATGGCCCTCTGTAATTTGGAGCCAACCCCTTTAATTTTCTCCAACTGAGAGCTACGCATTGCCTTTGTGTTTTTTAAACGATGTGCGTTTATGCATGTTTTGTGAGCTTCGTCTCTGAGTCGTTGAAGGTAATGGAGAACATCTCTATGTTTATCCAAATTCATCGAGCTCCCATCGGGAAGCCAAAATGTTTCATTGCCAGCATTTCTGTCCTTTCCCTTTGCCATGGCGATTATTGGAATATGTGATTGTAGAGTATCTTGGATCTGTTTAAGCGCTTCTGTTGCTGCATTCAGATGACCGAGCCCACCATCGATTATTATAAGGTCTGGAATGCGTACCTCACTGCCACCCGCCCCCTTGGATTCGAACCGTTTGCAGAGCATTTCCCTCATCATTTTGTAATCATCTTGTTGTATCTTTTGTCGAAACCTAAATTTTCTATATTCTGCCTTTTGGAAGCCAGACTCAGTTCCGACAACCATCGCTCCATATGCATTAGTTCCCTGTGTATGGCTATTGTCATATACTTCTATACGCTTAATAGGGCGAGTTATCCTGAAAATTTTTTGCAACTGTTCTAGAATTATGGAGGCGTTTTGTGATAATGATCGATATCTTTCTATAGCACTATAGGCATTGGTTTCGGCATATTTCACAAGGTCTTTCTTCCGCCCTCTTTCGGGGACCTCGATGGTTACTTTAGATTCAGCAAGTTGTGATAATGCAGATGATATTAAATTTAAATTGGAGCATGAAACGTTTAACAATAACAAAGGGGGAGGTTTATATACCGCGTAGATTTTGCTCAAGCAAGCCTCCATTATATCATAGGTCTTTTCAGAAGATCCGTAATCTAAACTGTATAATTTGTGCCCAACGTGTTTACCTCCGCGAAAAATAAATAGCTGGACACAAGTTTTGTTTTCATTTTGAGCTATAGCAATGACATCGGTATCCTCTACACCGGATTCGCAGATTTTATGCTGCTCGATACCTATAAGCGCGTGCAGCTTATCCCTGTATAACATAGCGCGTTCAAATTCTAGGTTTTTGCTTGCTGCTTGCATTGCATCTTCCAAAACCTTTTGTATTTCAGTGTTCGTTCCATTTAAGAAGGTTATCGCTTGTTGGACAAGTATCGCATAATCAGCTTTTGAGATTCTGCCCACGCATGGAGCGCTGCATCTTTTTATGCTATACTGCAGGCAGGGTCTAGACCGAGTTGAGAAAAAATAGTTTGTGCACGTACGTAGTAAGAATATTTTTTGTAAAATATTCGTCGTCTCTTCTATTGCTGCGAATGAAATAAACTGTTTATAGAAGCTGTGTTTAGGCCTACTTCTATCTTTCGACAATCTTGGAAATTCATCAGCAGTATCAATTGTGAGATATGGAGTTCTAGTGTTGTATTTTAGCAAGATATTATATTTTGGTTTAAGCTTGCTAATAAGGTTATTTTCCAATACCAAAGCCTCCGCCTCCGTTTTTGTTAGAACGAATTGGAGACTCTTGGTTTCTGCAATCATACGTTGGATGCGCAACGGCAGTCTATCTGGTAGTGTATAACTCTGAATGCGATTTTTTAGAATTTTTGCCTTACCGATATAAAGAACTTCACCATCCACACCAATCATTTGATAAATGCCCGGAGCGGGTGTTGTTAGAGTTTTGAGGTACTGTCTAATGAGAGATCTCCCATGTTGTAGAGTCATATTTCTAGATTTACCCCTTCCTAGAGAGCCACGTATTCATTATTTTAAGCATTGACCTCGCTATAGCCGCGTTATTTTTATAAAGTTGTGAATTGGGGTTGATGAAATTGATGGGATTTATATCTGAGGAGAGGGGGTTGGGCATCTTATTCATGTTGTTAAAGAAATGACAAGAGCATGTTGATAAATATTCTACGAATGGATTTTTTAGGGTGTGCCCCCTTAATTTGATGAACATTTTGAGTAAATCAACTGGAAGGGGACCATCCCCAGCTTGTTGATGCTCCAGAACAACTTGAAGCAGAGTCATTTGGGTTAAGTCTTCTCTGGTCTTGGCGTCTATGACCACTATGTTTTGATCCTCTTCGATCAATTTTGCTATGTCAGAAAGAGTAATATAAGCGCTGGTATCTGTGTTATATAATCTCCTATTTTCATATTTCTTTATAGTAATTACATAGTCCGTTTCTGTTTCCATGTTTTGTTCTTAAAGTCAATATGATGCTGCCTTTTGTGTAGGTTTATCTCTTTAATGATTTCGCGGATTTTATTTTATACTGTACAACGGGATCCGGGCTTGGTCTACGTCCATTTGTTGTGCGCTCCATACCGAGCCTATGTCCATGTATTGGATTCTTTACATGTTCGATCTCTATTGGGGCTGACGTTAAAGCCTGGGCCCGCTCTAGATCTCGTTGTAACAATACTGTGCGCAGTATGTTCGCTATATCCTGATATTGAAGTTCCTGCGCAATTGCGAGAGCGCTTTTTCCATTCGCATCTAGCGAATTGGGATCTGCTCCGTATGCTAGTAATGCAGCTAATGCGTTGAGATTGCGGGCTTTAATTGCAGTAATTAAAACATTCGTACCAGAGGGGTCAACTTGGAAAACATTGGCTCCATGGTCTAAGGCATATTTTATTGTAGATGGAGAATTCATTACCACTCCATCTACAAGGGCTTTATTCATGTCGCTATAGCTTTTTACAAGATCTGCCATCGAGTTATCCACATCATCTATATAATCAAATGCTCTTCGTTCTGTGCTATCTGCTATTAGAGGATCTGCCCCGACGGATAGCAGGGCTCTCATAATATCTAAATACCCCTTTATTGCTGCAATATGGAGGGCCGTTTTTCCATTCATTGCTCTGGCGTTATAGTGTGCTCCGCGGACCAATAAGTAACGTACCGACTGAGGTTTGTTTTCTCTCGTTGCATACATAAGTGGCGTATAACCATTTCTTGTATCGGTAGCGTTTATATCCGCCCCCTTTTCCAATAACGCCTTCATCGCTCCTATATCTTCTTGTACAGCCGCAACGAAGAGTAAGGCTGAGTATTCATCTTTGTAAAATCGCTTAGGGAGGTGTTGGTTGTTTTCGCCATATTGATCTTTATTGATATTAGGTGACAACGTCGTTCTTTGGTAATCGTACACCGGTCTATTTGCAATCTCTGGCAGATCACCCTCCTCAACCTCCTCAAGATTTGGATCGATATCTTGCCCAGTGTTCGTCGGCACCATAGTCCCTATTGTGTTAATTGCGACATTGCTTCCAGCCCTATCTTTCCCAGCTTTGTGTATTAACATTGGTTTATGGGTTTTTTGATGAATCGACTCGCTCTTGTCCTTCTTGGTTTTTTTGTCTTTAGTCGCTTTTCCGGTTGCCGTGTTTGTTTCGGATATTTTGGTTTTTACCAACGTTTCCAATACCTTATTTGTCCTGCGCGGCTCTGATTGTTTTGTTACTGGGCTTTTTATTGTGGATTTAACGGTTGTCGTGGTCGAATTTGTATCTCGTTTCACATCCTGTGGTTGTGGGGGCGGCATTTTATCAACTTGTGCTGATGGGTTTCCCTTTGGGGCCGCAACATCCCGTCTCTGGGTCGTGGTAGTCGATAGATCTGTCGACTGACCGGGAGTTATTTCACTCGACTTTGTATCGATCGTTTCATTATTGGCGTCTTTCGGATTCTTTTCTGCAATGGAATTTTCAACCGGAGAAATGGCCTGATGTTCCTGATGCTCTGTGCTGGAAACATCTAATTGAGTTCTTGGATCTTGGCTTTTCGAGTCTTTTATGTCGGTTTGGATATTTGGTTTTGTTGAATCGCCGCTAAGATCCGCCTGACTGTTAGCTGCACCTTGTGTTTCGTTATTATCGTTATTGATATTCTTAGTTAGAGCAATATTTATTGCCGTTTTTATGAGATTAGTTTGATCTAAGGCGGTCATCGAACTAACGCCACCATCTCTTGAAGCACTTTTGTATTGCGATAAAATATCGGCACTTTGTTCGTTATGAATTATGTCTTTTTTGAGCTTCTCCGTTGAGTTAAGTCCGCCAGTATCAATCTTACCTTTATCGCCCACTAGATCTTTCTTATCTATGGTGGTGTTTTTTAAGTTAATACTTGACGAAAGTGGTGGTAAAAATGAAAAATCCAATTCAGTGAAAGACCTAATGTTCTCTGCTGCATGAGCACCATTTCCCGCCACTTCAAAAGGTTCAAATGAGTAGCAGAATAGGATCGCTATAGAAAACGTTATCCATTTCATAGATCTAGCTTCGATACATCCCAAAAAGTTACATCAACACCGAGCTTGATAATGTAGAGTAGAGAGAAACGATGCAACAAGATTTTTTGTTATTTTTCAAAAGTCGGGATTAAATCCTTTGCTTATTTGCAGACGGGATGTTACATATGGCTTGTATAGGAGTGTAGCTCAATTTGGTAGAGCACTGGTCTCCAAAACCAGCGGTTGGGGGTTCAAGTCCTCTCGCTCCTGCCACCCCTCTTCTATAAAAATAGTATATGGTGTTTGAGTGTGGTTGTAGATGAGCCCTTCCATAGCCCTCAGCATATTTTAATTATTGACGATGATGAATGTATCAGAACGTTACTTTCTGATTTTCTCTATGTTCATTTCTATATGGTTAGTGGGGCTTCGGATACCTCTGAGGCCGATAAGCTATTGGGCTTATTTAAATTTGATTTAATTATTTTGGATGTTTTGATGAACCCAGAAGATGGTACCACGTATATAAAACGCATTAGAAACAAAGTTGAGGCTCCGATTATCATGCTAACGGCACTGAACACTCCAGAACACAGAATCACTGGTCTTGAAAATGGAGCTGATGATTATTTGGGGAAACCGTTTGAGCCAAAAGAATTGTTATTACGTATAAAAAATTTAACCTCTAGAAAAGGAGGATGGGAGCAATCTCGATCCATTAAAACTGGTGCTAAGTTTGGTGAATTTGATTTTAACCTTGGAAACACATCTCTAAAAAGATCTGAGGAGTATGTTTACATTACGACAATTGAGGCAAAGTTATTAGGGTTGTTTGCGAAAAGAGCTTCTGAAATTATATCTAGGAGCGAGGTGATTTCCTATCTTATGGGTGTTAAGGATGCCTTAGGGAATAATGTACAAAAGGACTCGTTAGCGATTAAAATGAATGCGCGTACTGTCGACACCCAAATTGCGCGTCTGAGAGTTAGGATAGAGAAGGACCCCAAAAAACCCGAATTCTTGCAAACCGTTCGTGGGGCTGGATATGTTTTGTGGGCGACACCATATTGACAGATTTTGGAATAGTAAATTGTAAAGATTGATCGAGATGAGTTATGAATAGGGCCTTTGGACGCAGATATAATAAAATGAGAATAAATAGCGAAATCAACATTACACCCTTTGTAGACGTTATGTTGGTTCTGTTAGTAATATTTATGGTAACGTCGCCAATGTTGACGACTGGGATTGAGGTTGATTTGCCAAAAACAAAATCTGCTGCTTTAGCTGGTAATGACGAACCTTTAATCATTACCCTTGATAAAGCTGGAAATCTCTATTTACAGGAAACGAAAATTGATCACAAAGAAATGAAAACGAAATTAGAAGCGGTGTTAAACCAAAACAAAGATACCAGAATATTTGTTCGTGGAGATAAAGAGATCGATTATGGACAAATAATGCATTTATTTGCGCTTGTGAAAGATTTGGGATTTGAGCATGTAGCCCTGGTTACAGAAAGCGATTAATTCTGAAGATCTTCAGATATGGTGCTTTGGCGATTTTCGCGAAACCACTTTCTGTTTTGTATTGGGGTAGGCCCTGTGTTCCTGTATAGAGTCTGCGTCCAAAATCAAACCTTCCATCTACTGGATCCTTAAGGGGAGGATCAAAGGCCAAGATTTGCTTTGGTTCAGGGGTACCGTTTCTACACTATTCACTACCATCTTAAACTGAGGCTCCGAGGAGAGAGAAATAGACTCGAGAGCTTGGATCAGCTCTGGCTTACAACCTTTGATCACTGCATTCACCGCTAACTGGCGTTGACATATATCGATAATGAAGAAACGTCCATAGTTAGGAGCGTAGGAATAGTGACGTTGCCAAGTATATTAATAACGCCTTTGACATACTGGATAAAGGTCGCCATTTTCTTTGTTGTTTTTGTGGCTGAAGATACTATCACGTTATCTTTTCGCGACTCCTTTCACAAATCCTATCTTTTAAAGGGCCTCAATTAGCCCACATCCTTCGGAGTACTGGTTTCTTACTACTTGTGATTCAATCCAAATCGGTATATTGGTGTAGTATAAATAAATGCATACACTTAGGTTATGGTTATGACAGAAGGCGGGTTTTATAATCATGCATTCATAGAGCGTAAATGGCAGCAATATTGGAGTGCAACAAACGCATTTGTGGCAAATGAGGAAGAGGCAGATAAATCTTCTAAGTACTATGTTTTGGAGATGTTTCCTTATCCATCCGGGCGAATGCATGTTGGACATGTCAGGAATTATGCGATTGGCGATGCAATTGCTCGTTTCAAGCGGATGCAGGAATATTGTGTGCTTCACCCAATTGGATGGGATGCCTTTGGGTTGCCAGCAGAGAACGCGGCCATCTTGCATAAAATGGATCCGCAAACCTGGACTCTGGAAAATATTGAGGTGATGAAGGGCCAATTGGATCGTTTAGGTTTTTCATATGATTGGGGCCGTACAGTCGCGACGTGTTTCCCATTATACTATAAGCGTGAGCAAGAGATGTTTCTCACATTGTTAGAGAAGGGGTTGGCATACCAGAAAGAATCTACCGTCAATTGGGATCCGGTTGATAATACGGTTCTTGCCAATGAGCAAGTTATAAATGGTTGTGGTTGGCGTTCGGGAGCGGTTGTGGAGCGTCGTCAACTAAAACAATGGTTCTTTAAAATCACAAATTTTGCTGAGGAACTTCTATCTGGGCTAGATACATTGACGAAATGGCCAGAAAAGGTTCGTATTATGCAGCGGAAATGGATAGGGAAATCTGACGGTGCATTGATAGATTTCAAACTTGCGCACGATCCAAGTCAACATATAAGTGTTTTTACAACGCGACCAGATACCATATTTGGCGCAACGTTTGTTGCTATTGCTTATGATCACCCTCTTGTTGCGACGTTGCAGGAAAGTGAGGAGCTGGAAAATTTCTTGTCTCAATCTAAGCGGGGTGGTATATCTGAGGCGATCCAGGAAACTGCCGACAAATTAGGCTATCCACTTGGGTTTTACGTCCTGCATCCTTTTGACCCAAAATCAAAGCTTCCGGTATATGTGGTTAATTTTGTTCTAGCTGAGCATGGAACTGGGGCGATTTTTGGTTGCCCTGCTCATGATCAGCGAGATTTTGATTTTGCAATGAAGTACGAGCTTCCAGTTATACGTGTCGTGTCTCCAGTAAATAGCCAAGTAGAGTCAGAGCTTCCTTTTATTGAAGAGGATGGGCTTCTAGTCAATTCTTCCTTTTTAAATGGAAAAGTGGTTATGGACGCTAAGCTGGCTGCTATTGCTGAGCTGGAGAGATTGGGGGTCGGTCGAAAACATACGACGTACAGACTGAGGGATTGGGGCGTTTCCCGTCAGCGTTACTGGGGATGTCCGATTCCCATTATTTATTGCGATACTTGTGGGGTAATCCCGGTCCCCAGCTCTCAATTACCAGTCAAGCTTCCTGAAGATATAACGTTTGATGCTCCGGGCAACCCCCTCTCTAATCATCCGACGTGGAAACATGTCCAATGTCCAAAATGTGGGAAGGATGCCGAGCGTGAGACAGATACCTTTGATACTTTTGTTGAGTCTTCTTGGTATTTTGCGTATTTTTGCTCGCCAAAATCGAATAGCGTTATTGACAGAGAGCAAACGGAGAAATGGTTGCCGGTTGACATCTATATTGGCGGCGTTGAGCATGCTGTTTTACACCTCTTGTATGCTAGATTCTTTACCAAAGCCCTGACTTATTGTGGTTATTGGAATATATCTGAGCCGTTTTCTGCGCTACTAACGCAGGGTATGGTTTGTCATCCAAGTTATAGAGATAAGGCGCATAACTGGTTCTATCCAAATGAGGTTGTGGAAAAAGATGGGCAATACTGTGACGTAAAAACTGGGAATTCAGTCATACGAGAGAACAAGGAGAAGATGAGTAAATCAAAAAAGAACATAGTTGAGCCAGATACTATGTTGCAGCAATATGGGGCTGACTCTCTTCGCATGTTTATCCTTTCTGATTCTCCGCCGGAACGAGATATGGAATGGAGCGAAAAGGGGATAGAAGGGGCGCATAAATACTTAAATAGGCTATATCAGTTCGTGAAGAATGTTCAAGAGAATGGTTTTGCGCGTGGTGAAGTGAGATCTGAGGTGGATTTGGATCAGCATGAGCGCAACAGAATGTTACTAAAGGCGATGCATGATGGTATCGACAAGGTTACTCATAATCTAAATCTCTATCTTTTGAATAAAGTAATTGCGAATATACGAGAACTTACAAATACCTTATATTCAAGTAAGGCTGATATCTCTACAATATCCGATGTTTTGGGCTGTATTGTTCGGCTGTTATACCCCATTGCTCCACATATTGCGGAAGAAATGTGGCAAATGCTGGGAGAAAAATCAGCTTTAGCATTCGCGAAATGGCCGATTTTAGACTCATCTTTGCTGATAAACGAAATTTTTGTTGTTGTTGTTCAGGTTAATGGCAAAAAGCGCGGTACTATTGAGGTCCAAGAAGATATGTCTCAAGAGGACGTCGAGGGTTTGGCAAGACCCTTGATACAAAGTTGCTTGTCAGATAAGCACATAGCAAAGGTTGTTTATGTTCCTCTTAAAATCATCAATTTTGTTTGCATTTAGAGAAAGTGCCTCTATTTTGTTCGTAAAGAATCTTCGATCTGTTTATGTGGCTATGTACCAGGCGTTTTGCACCTATTTTAAGTTAATTTTGTTGGTCCTTGCCTGTTGTTTTGTTGCCTTCCCTATCCAACCGAGAGCTGCAGATTATGTCATGCCAAATACTATGTCTTACGGGGATAGCAATGGTATGAGAGAAGTTCCAAGATACCCAAAAGGGGTTGAGTTGGGTGAGGGAGCGATAGGGTCGGATGTGAGGCAGTCATCTGACGTGGAGGATGATGTGGTTGCTCAATTTAAATCATTGAGAGCTGATATAGAGAAGTTACACCATAAGCAAGATGTGCTAGAGTCAAAATTAAAGCAAATATCCGCAGATTTCGAATACCGTCTAGAGCAGCTCGAGAAAAATCAAGGTATAAAAAGAAATAAACCCTCTTCGGATGGTAGTGGTGACCAAGTTATTGCAACAGAGCCCGATATTGCGGTGAGGAATCAGAAACAGATATCTAGTACACCAGGAACAACTGATAGTGCCGCTGAATATAAAGCTGCGTTCGAGCTCATGAAAAACGCTGATCAGGCGCCGAATCGAGAAGAGGCTGATCAAAAATACAGAAGCGCTCGTATTGCATTCGAGGCTTTCATAAAAAAATATCCAAAGAGTCTTAATGTTGGGGATGCTTATTATTGGATAGGGGAAACGTATACGCGCGAAAAAGATGATGAAAATGCTGCAATCCAGTATCTGAGGGGGTATAGGGCTGGTAGTACGGGGGGGCGAGCACCCGACAATCTCTTCAAGTTATCTTCAGCTTTGTTTCAATTAGGAAAAATAGAGGAGGGATGTTCTTTCCTGAAGAAGTTATCAAGTGATTTTCCTGGTATAGGCATTTCAATGAAGGAAAAGTCTTATCGACTAGCAGACAAGCATAGGTGCGCAAAGCTTTAGTGGTGAATTATGGGCAATTTATCTAAGTATTTATTGTGATTACATGATATGGAAAAATATGTTTATGAGTTTAATTTTAAAAGCGCAGAAGGTTCTTCAGATCTTTCAAATATTTTAGGTGGCAAGGGGAGCGCTCTGGCAGAGATGTCATCTTTGGGGTTACCAGTTCCTCCTGGATTTACGATTAGCGCAGAGGTATGTAGCGAGTTAGAAGATGTTGATCTGATCAAGAATTTACGATTACAAGTTGACTCGGCCTTAAGGTCTCTTTCCAAGGTCACTAATCGTGTGTTCGGAGATGCAAAGAATCCGCTTTTAGTATCTGTTCGTTCTGGTGCGAAGATTTCGATGCCAGGGATGATGGAAACAATCCTCAATCTTGGGCTGAACGATGAAATAGTAGATGGGCTTTCTCAAACAGTGTCAAATCCCAGATTCATTTATGATAGCTACAGGCGTTTCATCCAGATGTATGCATCTATTGTGATGCGGGTTGACCATGCAATGTTTGATGAAATTTTGGAGAACAAAAAGAGAGAGGTAAATGTTTTTGATGACGGCGATCTCGATATCGAGGCGCTTCGTGATATAATTGAGAAATACAAAGAAGCGGTTGTATCTGCCACTGAAGAACAAATTCCTCAAGATCCATTTGTGCAGTTATGGGGGGCGATTCGCGCTGTTTTTGGGTCCTGGAATGGAGTGCGAGCCAAGACATATAGAGAGTTGTATGCTATTTCTGAAGATATGGGAACAGCTGTGACTGTTCAATCTATGGTTTTCGGCAATATGGGGATGGATAGCGCGACCGGGGTTGTTTTCACTCGTAATCCATTAAATGGAAATAAAGAAATATTCGGTGAATTCCTTGTTAATGCGCAAGGAGAAGATGTTGTTGCGGGTATTCGGAATACCCAAGCGGTCAGTATAGCGACAAAACAATATCAGCATTCGGAATTTCCTTCTATGGAGGAGCTAATGCCAGAAGCTTTTCAACGGTTGTCAGATATATGTGCTAAACTTGAAAGGCATTATCGTGATATGCTAGATATAGAATTTACAGTTGAGAAAGGAGTCCTGTGGATTTTGCAGTCAAGAAGTGGGAAGCGTTCCGTAGAGGCCGGATTAAAGATTGCGTTGGATCTCATAGATGAAAATATTACGACAAAAAACTTAGCTATTTGCGCCATACAGCCGCATGCATTGACACAACTTTTGCACCCAGTATTAGCGAAAAATAATGAAGCGAAGATCCTCACGAAAGGGTTGCCAGCTTCTCCTGGGGCGGCTAGTGGCAAGATTTGTCTGTCCTCTGCTGAAGCCGCGGAATGCGCCAAAAACTGCAGCGTCATTCTTGTGCGGAACGAGACGAGCCCAGAGGATATTGCTGGTATGAGTGTGGCAGATGGTGTGTTAACTGCATTCGGCGGAATGACCTCTCATGCGGCTATTGTAGCTCGTAGTATGGGGAAGCCTTGTGTTTGCGGTGTAAGTAATTTGGGAGTACATTATGCCCAAAAAAGGGTTTTTATAGGGGAGACGGAGTTAAAAGAGGGAGATGTGATTACAATAGATGGAAATACAGGACACGTATTGTTAGGTGATATTCCAAAAAGTATTCCGAGTTTGCCAAAGACTTTTTACCAATTTATGGAAATTGCAGATGGTATACGCACCATGCAAGTATGGGCAAATGCAGAAACAAAAAGGGATGCCGAAATTGCCATAGAAATGGGGGCAGAGGGAATTGGCCTCTGCCGTACGGAGCACATGTTCTTTGATCCCGCCCGTATTATGTCCGTGAGGAAGATGATATTAGACCAAGGGGGTGATGAGGGGATCCTTTCTGACATTGTTGACTATCAAATGAATGATTTTTATGAGCTTTTTTCTGTGATGGGTAATCTTCCAGTGACCATTAGGCTGTTGGACCCTCCCTTACATGAGTTTTTACCACATACGCCCGAAGATATAAGGATTTTCTCAGAGCTTGCCAAGATGGATCATCGGATTGTGCAGCGCCGCATAGCTTCTCTGGTTGAGCAAAATCCAATGCTGGGTAACAGAGGATGTCGATTGGGCATTGTTCGTCCAGAGATCTATCGCATTCAAGTACGGGCGATATTTGAAGCGAAATATAAGCTGCATAAGGATGGGTTAGATCTGTCATTTTCTGATGTTGAGATTATGATTCCTCTAGTAATTACCGAAAAGGAATTAATATTCTGTAGAGAAGTTATAGAACAAGAAGTGGCTGTTATATATGATAAATACGGGGTTAGAATTAATTACAGGTTTGGAACAATGATAGAGGTTCCAAGGGCGGCTATTATAGCGGATAAGATAGCTCGGTTGGTAGATTTTATAAGCTTCGGTACAAATGATTTAACGCAAACTGTGATGGGCATTTCTAGAGACGACGCTGGTAAATTTTTACCCACGTATCTAGAGAAAGGCGTTCTGCCACAAGACCCATTTATTTCGATAGATAGAGATGGGGTTGGGGAGCTTATGCGTATGGCTGTAATTAATGCTAGGTCGGTGTCACCTGATATCAAAATTGGCATCTGTGGAGAGCATGGTGGGGATCCGGCTTCTATAGCCTTTTGTCAAGAATTGGGGATGAGTTATGTTTCTTGTTCCCCTTATAGAATCCCGGTTGCAAGGTTGGCCGCGGCTCAGAGTGCGGCCAAGAATCTTTGAACGAGGTTACGCCTATGGTGAATGTCGTGTTATAGTCAACCGGCATGACATAAGAGAGGCTGCAGAGTACGCTTTCCGCCCATTGCGCTAGCATGACCATATAAAATGCTGAGGGCGCCGAAAGAGCGGCCTTAAGCTTTTCAAACGTCGCTAAACCGAGTTTGTCTTAATGGCCGCGTCAAGATTTTTCAACAGCATCGTATTTTAGATGTTCATACCCATAACATCATGCATGTATGGAAGTATATCGGCAAAGATTCCGGAGTTAAGCCCCTCCTCAAGGCACTCTGCATTAAATGCCGCACTAGCAGCTAGTCCATCGACTACGCGCGCGATAAACTCGTCCCTTTCATCGGTGACCTTATAGGATCCACTCTTCTCAACGCCGGCATAAAAGTCTAAAATCGACTCTATAGCAATGGTTGTGCATTTCGAATCTGGAAATTGCTGAATATATAGCGAGTTAAAATTCTTCATTTTAGGTATCAAGCCATTGACAACATACGTAACCCTATCAAGACCCCCATTCGAAATAAAATCTTTTTTTCTGATCTACTTGATCAAAAAAGTTATGTATATTCAATAAAGTCTGAGTGACAACCTTGTCATATCGTAATTGATTCCGGTCTTGAGTGTCGATGCCAGCAAACCCACCAAATATTTTTGTATAAAGATCCTCTTTATAAGGGGTGAACCAGCCGAACATATTGTGGACCGCATTGTGTGTGAATTCATGAAAAAGCACACGAATTACCCAATTCACAGCATTCGACTGTTGGCCCGCAATCTTGCCAAAATCAACTAGTATTGATGAACCCATACAGGTGCGGTACACATGCCTATCTTCTAGTCCGTAAGCTTTGATATCAGAAATTACTGCGATCCGAGGAACATTAGAGGATATAAGCTCTAAGATAGAAGCAAAAAGCGGTATATCTTCAAATCTAAGCATCGTTTCATATAGTTTGGTCTGATCCGAAAGGGCTATATCTGTATACAAAGATCCTAGTACCGTTTTTAGTGATGGATTATTGAGCTCTAAGTCTATTTGGGTGGCTTCGGGTAAGTTGCTATAAAAAGACCCAACGGCCTCCATCACCTTTCTAATGCCGGAACAGTGCTTCATGGCAGGTAATAGATGTTCGCGCTCACCTTTCTGTACGAAAGTTGGTAATTTGTATGCAAGATCAAATATTCGATCTGCGATATCTATTCGATTCTTCTGTATGGCGAAATGAACCAACTTATAGTCATGCCAGTTGACATAAGGACGGTGTAGCGACGTTTGAGAATTTGAGTTATGCGTACAAACTGGTCTATAGAGTTTTCTCATTCCTTGCGTCAACTGGCGTGACTATAGAGGAAATTTAGGCGGATAGAGGGGGGGTGGATTCACGAAGCCGTTGCAAGATGGCGTGGATTTGGTATAAATTAATAACATCAGTTCGGAATTAAGGAAGATCTTCGGATCTACCATAAACTAACTTCGCATGCAATTATGATAAGCCCCATAAGTATAGCTAAGGTTCGAAGCAATCTGTATTGAAGCTCTTTATAATAAAATTTCTTTATATTAGCCTTATACAACAAATACATCGGCAGCAATATTGCTATAATAGCTAATATCATTCCAGCGAAGCCTAGGACTGCGATGAAGGTATTGGGTATGAATACAGCGACTAAATATCCGGGGGCTATGGTGAGGGTGGCGGCAGTAAGGCTAGATAGTTGGTCATTTTTTATGCGAGTTTTTATGGTCTGTTTTAATGAATCACACAATCCCAGTCCGACACCCAATATAGACGTGATAATTGCTAAAAGTGAAACCCACCATATCAGTGATTGAATGGATTGCCAATGTGTGATCCTAGAGAGCTCTTGTATTAATGTGCCGACATCTATGTTGCCGTGTATCATTTGCTCGTAAAAGCCTGCATTTCCATTATGAAGCGCTCCCAACACAGCGCAGGTCCAAAGGATGTACACAATCGTTGGAATAGCGCTGCCGTATAAAAAAACCTTTTTTAACATCGCGCTATTCTTATTGCAATATTCTGTCAGTGTGTGAAAAATCACCTGAAATCCAAACGAAGTAAAAACCACTGGTACAAGAGATCTCCATATAGACATATCGGTATAATTTTCTGCGAAGAGAGGAAGATTTCCCCAATTGATAATTGAAAGTAGGCCTGCCATAAGTGGGCAGAAAAGGCATATCAATCCAACGAAGAGTATTCGGTTTATGTTATCTACCACATAAACCGGGCACGATAACAAGAGGATGATAATCAAAGAATACGAAAGTGCAACCGCATCAAGGCTGAAAGTATCGCCAATAAGCTTTTGGAAGATAGAAGAGCCACCAGATATATAAACTGCGACTAGTGCATACGATAGAATTTTTATACTCCCTGCACCGATGACCTCTGCAATCCTTCCAGAAAATCGTCTGCTCAACCTGCCTAAATCTAGTCCGGAACCAGCTTGTAAATTTAATTCTAGACTTACAAGGGATGCGTAATACATGGAGGCCCAAACTAGTAACGTGAAAAAAATGCTGGGTACGATTCCCAATTTCGACAAAACTATGGGAAGTGCGATTGTACCTCCCCCTATGCAAGTTCCAGCGATCAGCATGATTGCCCCTATTCGTTTTGACATTTTTCGGGATTAGAAATCTAGTTTGTGATACGCTTCTTTACATGTGCCCAAAAATTACATAGAATTCTATAGCGAGCAAGTGAAATCCGAGTATTTAAAGAATTGTGCTCTAGACGGATTGGGATAGTTAGTGCGGACGGAGATTTACTAAGAGAGGCGATTTCCTCGTCTTGGTACATAAGGGACAAGAGATTTAGCGTATCTGTTGTAGAACATTTTGGCGAAGATGTTATCAGTGAGGGTGGTGGATGCGTGCCTGGGGTGGAGGAATATGGGTTGATTCTTGTTGATAAAGATTTCCCATCTTTGTCACTTTATCTGGAGAAAAGTATTCCGGTTATCTATATTGGTTGCGGGTCTTCCTTTTCTAAACCGATAAGATTAAGGGATTTAATAGAGGTCATTTCGTTCTATATGCGGGAAGTTTACCCGTTGGTCGACTCTGGTTTCTTTGACTATAAAAAACGGGTTGTTTACGATAAAAATGTCCGTATTTCCGTTACCGAAAAGGAGGCGGAGATCTTAAGATATCTGATAATTTCTAAGCTTCGTAATAAAAACGATTTATTGCGGAATGTATGGGGATATCATCCAGATTCTCTAACAACGACCGTTGAAAGTCATATGTGGCGTTTAAGACGTAAATTAACAAAAATTTCAGTAGATTTATCCATGGTCGAGTCGCTTGGTGATCATGCTTAGGAAATATTGGGTATTTGCTTGGGGTGTAATTTTTGCGTTGCAAAATGCGAACTATTGTGCATTGTATATGGTCAACTAACTTAATTCTTCAATTAATATGGACAGAGAAACAACGTCGAAAATTCAGACTGTTGAGTATTTAATGAATAATTGCACAAGATTCGATGTTGACGTATTAGAGCTTACTGACGTTATCACGGGTATGCAAGGAGCTTCGGTAGGTGGTATGGGTGGTGATGGAGAAATAGAGAGCGCTGTGAAGAGAGTGCTGCAAAAAGAATTTTTTAATTGGGTCAAAAGCCATTCAGACGAAATAGCAAAGAAAGTGGCTTTCTTGATAAAGTCTCGTTAAAACTCGGTGTCGTAGTCTTTCCGGATGCATGATGTTTCCAGGATGAGTAGGGTTATCTGCATACTCTTATTGTTCTTTGCGTATTTTTGTTATCATGCCACCTATGGAGACAAAGGATTGCTTACCATGATGGAAACTAAGGAGAAGTTCGCTGAGGCCAGAGATACTCTGTCTATACTCAAAAGAAGACGAATGGAGCTAGAAAGGGAGATTGCGATGCTTCAGCCCGGGAACTATGATATGGATTTTGTGGACGAAATTGCAAGAAAGCGCTTTTTTTATATTGCTCCAGGTGAGAAAGTTATTCTGTTAGAAAGGTCCGGCAAGTAAGTTATAAATCATCATCACCATAGTCAGACTCTGTCGATTTTTGTGTGTGGCTCTCGTAAAATTCAAGGACCATTGTGAAAAGGTCTATAATCAGATTTATTGGTTTTGGCGGGTCATATTATGGTGGCGCAAGAAGCTCTATGTGCTATATAAAGCAGATACAGAGTGAGTTAGGTGGGTAGAGGGTTGGGTGATTGGGTTTGTCGAACCCTGTGCGCCTCTTGTGACTGATGGAGGGTGTTTGACAGCAATTGAAACAAATGCTACACTTGAGATGAAGGGTTTTTAGCGAAGAATCGTCAGTAAAACATTTCCTAGAAGAGGGATTGATATGCAGGAGCAGCAGAAGCAGGTTGGCGACAAAACCACCGAATATCTGGAGCAGGTTTGAAATACCGCTAAATTGAATCGATATTTACACAATGTGATGTACTACATTAATACATTAATATGGAGCATGAGGCTGAGACCATCCATATCGGGAAGAGGGGCCGCATCTATCGCGGGAAGGTAGATCCCTCACAAAGGATAGTCAATGCTTTAGAATATTTGCGTGATCCTGATCAATATCCTGCCAACGCATATTATGAGTTTATCAAGATGTTGCCACAGGAGTTACAGGACGAAGAAAGCAAAATCTTCTGCAATAGACACGGAGATCAAGAGTGGAATGATCGACAAAAATTGCATCAAGTTAATGACCTGCTCTTGAATATATTGCTGGACAAAAACAATGGGGAGCGCAGGACGCAAATTTTAAATATAATAAAAAATACTCAGGCTTATGAAGTCCGCGGGGAGGACTCTCCAGGGTATCAGCCTGCATCGTATGTTAGGGATGCTTTAGAAGAAATTCGGAATAATCCAAAGTTACATACGGAGCTTATTAAAAAATTGCCACTCTTTTATGCTATGTTAGAATTGCAGGCACAGAAGTTGCCGCATGAAGAGATGATAAAACAGCAGGTGGTGTTGCAAAAACTTCAAGATTTAGACAAAAAGGCTTGTATGACAAATGCATTGACTCCGGAAGAACAGAAGAA
>Ga0247840_10005774_pt1 | contig 18322 bp, 12 predicted proteins | sample LaCruzMarch2015__FD_192404 | JGI IMG/M metagenome (GOLD analysis project Ga0247840, IMG submission 192404) | Freshwater microbial communities from meromictic Lake La Cruz, Castile-La Mancha, Spain - LaCruzMarch2015_17m | ecosystem: Environmental > Aquatic > Freshwater > Lake | place: Spain... | reverse complement strand
CGCCCCGTTCTGATTGGGCAGGACCTGCCCATAGAGACCGGTGGCCAGGATGGTCAGCGGGTGCATGGCCTCGTCGATCCGCAGCCCCTCGCGATAGGGCCACTCCAGCACCGCGCGGCGCTGCCCCGGCATCTGCTTGGGGTCGAGCAGGGTCTCGAAGGCGACATAGCGCGCCTGCGAGGTCGGCTTGAAGCGCTTGAGCAGGTCGCCGAGCGGGAAGCCGACCCAGGGCACCACCATGGCCCAGGCCTCCACGCAGCGCAGCCGGTAGATGCGCTCCTCCTGGGTGAATCCGGACAGGACCTCCTCGATCCCGATCTGCCCGGGTGCCTCGCAGGCCCCGTCCACCACCACCGTCCAGGGGCGGGGCCTGAGCGTATGGGCAGTGGCCGCCGGGTCCTCCTTCTCGGTGCCGAACTCGTAAAAGTTGTTGTAGCCCAGGATGTCATCGCGGCTGGTCGGGGGCTCGTCGGTGCTCTGCGGGCTCGGGCGCACGTTCGCGATCGGCTCCAGGGCGCCGGCCCCCGCCGGGCTCGCGGCCGGCAAGGGCCGCCCCAGCGTCAGCCCGGCGCCGGTCCCGGCCAGGGCCAGCGCGGCCTTGAGCAGCTCCCGGCGTCGCGCCCAGACGGCGGGCGGGGTGATCTCCGAGGGGGGAATCGCGGGCGGTTTCAGGATCGGCATGGGACTGGTCTTCCGGGTCGGTGCGAACGCTAGTGCAATGAGATGCGGCCACCGGCCGCCGGTTCATCCGCGATGGAATAAAGGTTCGGGACGGGACGCAGGCCCCGTCCGGCCCTGAGCCGGCCCTTCTGGCTCCCACGCTCCTGCGTCGGAGCAAGTGCGGACGCTCCGCGTCCAGTGCCAAGACCGGACGCGGAGCGCCCGCACGGCATTCCCACGGCGGAGCGTCACTGCCGTTAAGTTGAGCGCCGCAGCCCAAGCCCCTGGAGTCCAAGGCCTCAGCCTTGGAGCGCGCCAAGGCTGAAGCCTTGGACTCCAGGCAGCGGCGACGCGGTCGGCGAGTGCGCCTTAACTTAATGGCAGTGACGCCGGAGCGAGGGAACGAGCGGAGGTCGAGGCTTCAGCCGACGGCGGCGCCAAGGCGCGCGGGCAACACACCGACGCTGGTCCGGCGCAAGCCTCGACCTCCGGTGTCTCTGGCGCTCAAGGCGGCGGCGCCCCGCCGACCCGCCCGATGGTGAAGGACTGCCCCTGCAGGTCGCGCATCGGAAATATCGCATAGCCGAAGCGCTCCTGGCTGACCCGCGGGACCTCGCGGTCCAGATAGTCGGCCAGCTCCGAGACCTCGATCTCCTGGTTCTGGTTACCCGTCGCGTCCGCCCCCCCGTGCAGCCCGGCGAGCAGGACATGGGTGAAGACCCCAGGCCCCTCGATCCCCTCCAGCGCGAGGAAGTGATAGCGCCCATCGAGCGCCAGCCCGCGGCCCGCGAGATACAGCACGAAGACATCGTCCGGACCCGTCTTGGCCGCCTGCTCCAGGAAGGCGGCGCGGACGCCGGCCAGGGTCGCCTGCCCGTCCAGCAGCGGGCGCAGGTCCACCCGCTCGAAGGGCCGGCCCTGGATCTCAGGCAGGACCGGGCTCAGCGCCCGGGCGTCGCCAGGAGCGGCGCCGGGTGCTCGGTCAGCAGCCGGCCCAGGTCGCCGATGTCCTCGAGCGCCTTGGCCGCAAGCTCGGGGTAGGCCGGGTCCAGCGCCAGGGCGATCAGGTCCGGCCGGTGGAAGATCTCACCGATCCGGTCCGCCCCCACGAAGTCCGCCGCCTGGTCCGGCCCCCGGTTCAGGTGCCAGCCCATCAGGCGCTCACCATTGCCGCCGGACTCGTAGAAGCCGTCGGGGGTCCAGAGGACCCAGGGGGGTTGCCAGTCCTTGCCCGGTTCTTTGCCCGGTGCCGGGTCGGGGGGCGCGCCGGCGAGGTCCCGGGCGGCGATGGCCGCACCATCGACGAAGAGCGCCAGGCGCTCCCGGCCGGTGGCGGCCTCGAACCAGCGGATACTGCCGTCGCTGAAGGCGGCGACGGCCCAGCGGCCGTTGTTGCTGAGGTTGACCATCATGGCGTCCGAGGGTGCCGGGGTCCGCCAGGAGGGCGTGCCGTCCGGGGCGTAGGCGCGCAGGAACCAAGCGGTGCCGAGCAGGATCCGGCTGCCGTCCGGGGCTATGTCGGCGGACCGGGACCCTTCGGACGATGCGAGGTCCAGGGGCTTGCCGTTCAGTTTGGGCACCAGCGAGTCCTGCCAATCGGTGACCGTCAGTCCCCGGACCCGGGTCTCGGGTCCAGTCTGCGGGGGTGGGCTAATGCGAGGCACGGTCCTCGGTACTTCGGGTGTGCTGCCGGAAAACAGGCTCGCCAGCCAACGCAGGATCCGACCCAGGATACCCTGTGATTCGGATAGCGGCGGGTCCAGGGTCAGGCGCCGTTGGGTCAGATCGAGCCGGAGACGATGGATGCGCCAACGGCCGTTCGGGTCCAGCACCTGGCAATCGACATCCGCAACCAGTCCGTCGGCCGTGAGGCGCAGGACATGGGAAGCACGCCGAAAGTCCAGCATGGCCGGTCTGCGGCCGGGTGCCGGGCCGGGTCCAGCACCCGCCGGGGTCGCCAAGGCAGGCCCCGCACCAGGACGGTCCGCCCCCGCTGACCCTTGGGCGGTCGGGTCGCGCCAGACACCCCAGGCCGGGTCTGCGGCGCCGAAGACCAGTCGACCATCAGGGAGCGGCACCAGGCCCATGATCGTATCGGTCGCGAGCCGGTGGCGGGAGGGTCGGCCGGTGCCGCCATCGGGCCAGGCGACGAGATCTTTGGCGGCACCGCTGGCGTAGCGCCCGCCGGCAAGCAGCGTCCGCCCGTTCCTGGACCAGGCGACCTTGGACAGATCGCCGTTGTCGATACCGCTGGTGTCCGGCCCCGGCAGGGCCTTCAAATCGTCCCCGGAGAAGAGCCCGGCCGCCGTGCTGTCGTCATATCCCACCGCGATCCGGCTGCCGTCCGGGGAGAAGGCGACCCCGAATGGCCCGGACCCGCCGGGCGTCTCCACCCGGGCGATGGGCCTGAGGTCGGGTCCATAGAGATGCAGCCGACCGGGTCGCCCATCGCCAAGTTCGGTCGCGGCGATTCGGCCCTGGCGGTCGAATGCGATCCCGTAGCTATCGGAGACGTAGTCCGGGTCGCGCCCAACCTCTGTCCAGTCCCCGGTCGAATAGAGCCGGATGCCGCCCTTGGCCAGGGCCGCGGCCAGTCGGCTGCCGTCCGGCGAAAAGGCAAGAAAGTTGACCACATTGGGCAGCCCGCCGATCCGGTGCCGCAGCCGGCCCGAGTCGCGGTCGAACAGATAGATCGAATTGCTGCGTCCATCGCGGCTGGTCCATCCGCCCACCGCCACCGTCGCCCCATCCGGAGACATGGCCGCCGCATAAAGTTCACCCTCGCTGCCCTCGCCGATCGGCGGCCGCAGCACCCGCAACAAGTCCCCGCTCCCCAGGTCCCAGACCCGGGCGGTCTTATCAATGGAGGCAGTAACCAGCCAGCGGCCCTGCGCATCGACACCAATCCCCTTGATCGGCGCCGTATGCTGCCCGGACTCGATGCGCGGGAAGGGTCGGGTGGGTGGCTGGGCCTGAGTTGGGCCTGGACCGGCCGCCCGGTCCGCCGCCGGCGCACCGGCCCAGGCGCCCGGGTTGAGCAGCGCCACGGGGCCGCCGACCGCCAGGGCCAACAGCAGCCAGACGGCGGGCCACAGGAGCGGGGCGCGCCGCCCGGTCAGGGCGCGCGGCCGGGCTGGCTGGGCTGGGCTTGGACGTGGCTCGATCATCTGGACCCCTTGCACACCGACCTGGGCTGGACGCGACACCCCTCGAGTCTCCCACGTTTGCGCCCCGGGCGCATCCGCGCCCCGCCGCAACCGCAGATCGAGGAGTTGAGGCTTCAGCCGGATGCACCACAAACCGGAGGTCGAGGCCTCGCGGGCGACCGCGACGCTGCGTGCTGTGGGCAGGCCGCGCCGCACTGGGGTGCGGCGCTCCCAGTGGCCGGAGTGATGGTCAAGGCCGCCCCGACCATCGTCGGTCGAGCCTTCGTGGTATGGAGTTCTTCGGAAATCGCCTTATTCGAGCGTGCCGTCGCCCGGTCCAACCAGGTAGTCGAAGCCCCCCTCGCCGCACTTGGTCTGCAACTGCGCGAGGATCTGCCGGACCCGGGAGTCCGACTCGTTGGGGCCGCGCATATAGCAGGGCCGGCCCTCACGGCCGTAGGTGAACTCCTCGGTGCACGCCAGGCTGTCGACCGCGCCGAAGATGCCTTTCGCATTCTCATAGTCGCGATGGGGGGCGAACCCCAGCCCCTCGGCATAGGCGACGGCCCCCTGGATCAGCTTGCGGGCGCAGGCGGGCTCCAGGGTGCGGAACGACTGACCGTCCGGCACCTCGGTCAGCCCAGGCCTGATCATGTTCTCGTAGGTCCGTTCATTGGCCACGTTGAATAGCGCGTCCTTGACCCCCAGGCAGAACACGTCGACTACGAAGGCGGTGATCGCCATCATGCCGTCGGGCATCCGGCGGACCCAGATGACGGTGCCCAGGCCGGTCTCGAACAGTTGCTCCGGGACCAGACATTCAAACATCGCAAACTTGCAGTATTGCAGCGCCTTGCGCCCGGCGGCCAGGCTGGTCGCGGTGCCCTTGGCGACCAGTTTGCGCTTCTTCTTCTTGTCCTGGAGTTGTTTCTGCCGCTGCCGTTCGTTGACTGCCATTGCACATGCCTCATGGGTATCCGGAGTCCAAGGCTTGCGCCTGGGGACGGGGGGTAGGGGGTAGGGGAAAAGGTTCCGGACGGGGCGAATGCCCAGTCCGGCCCTGACTCGGCCCTTCTGGCTCCCACGCTCCTGCGTGGGAGCAAGTGCGGGCGCTCCGCGTCCAGTGCCAAGACCGGACGCGGAGCGCCCGCACGGCATTCCCACGCTGGAGCGTGGGAACGAGAGGAAAGTGCATCGCTGTCCGCGGGTCGGGGGAAAACCTTCCGGACGGGGCGAATGCCCCGTCCGGCCCCTGGCGGCGCGCGGCCATCCGCACGGCACGCGAGCTATTGCTTCTTGCGCAGCGGCGAAAGACCCGCCTCTGCCGTCGTCGTGGGTTGGCGCCGCTTGCCGATCGCCTTGCGGTCGCGCTCGCGCTCCTTGACCCGCGGCTTGTCCGCGGCGGGGGCGGCCCTGGACTTGGACGCGGACTTGCGGGGACCCTTGCGCTTGCCGGGGCCGCTGAAGGCGGCCTTGAGCCCGGGGATGGCGCGCGCCTGGAATTCGAGCCCGAGATAGCGCTCGATGCTCTCCATCAGGTTCCATTCCTTGGGACCGACCAGGGCAATCGCCAGGCCCTTTTCCCCCGCCCGGCCGGTGCGCCCGGTGCGGTGCAGATAGTCGTCCCCGCTGCGGGCCAGCTCGAAATTGACCACGAGTTGGACCCCGGGGATGTCGAGCCCGCGCGCCGCCACGTCGGTCGCGATCAGGATACGCACCTGGCCCCCGTGCACCAGGCCCATGACCCGGTTGCGCTCGCGCTGGTCGAGCTCGCCGTGGAGCACCACGCTGCGCTGACCCTGGCCGACCAGCAAGGGGCCGAGCGCGATGGCGCGCTCCCGCGTGTTGGTGAAGACCAGGACCTTCTCCGCCGGCTCGTTCTGGAGCAACCACAGCAGTTGGGCCTGCTTGTGTTCGGTGTCGTCGCTCAGGATCACCTGGTGGGCGATGTCCGGGTGGCCCTCGCGCACCGGGTTGATGACCAGCACCCGGGGGTCGCGCAGCAACTGGTCGGTGATGGCGGCCAGGCCCCGATGGTGCAGGGTGGCGGAGAAGAGCAGCGACTGACGCGCCGGGTTGGTGTGGCCGATGATCGCGAGCACGTCCTCGGCAAAGCCGAGATCGAGCATCCGGTCCGCCTCGTCCAGGACCAGGACCTCAAGGTCGCGCAGGTCCGCGGCACCGCTCTGGATGGACTCCAGCAGCCGGCCCGGGGTCGCCACCAGGATCTCGGGGTTGCGCCGCAGTGCGGCGAGCTGGCGATCGTGCCGCTCCCCGCCGATGATCACCGCCGCGGTGAGCCGGGTGAGGCTCGCCAGGCGCATGAAATGGATATAGATCTGCCGCGCCAGCTCGCGCGTGGGCACCAGGATCAGGGCGCGGGTGGCGCTGCGCGGCGCACGGGCGTCGAGCAGGCGCTGCATGACCGGCAGCAGGAAGGCGGCGGTCTTGCCGGAGCCGGTGGCGGCGGAGACCAGCAGATCCAGCCCGTCCTGGGCGAGCGGAATGACCTGCGCCTGCACCGGGGTGGGCGTCTCGAAGCCGGCCTTCTCCAGGCCGCGGACGAGCGCCTCCGGGAGCATGAATTGGGAAAATTGTGGGTTCATCGGCGGCACCATACCAGGAAACGGCGGCGGCGGGGGGCTGTCGGACGGCGCGGATCGGGCTGAAGACGGCAGATGATTGTCCGCAAATGAACGCAAATGAACGCAAATTAAGAAAAGGAGGGTAAACGGGGGGCGCGATGAAGGCGTCCACTAGCACCCGTCCGTGCCTCGGGCAGGAACCGACTGGCCGCCAATTTCTTCGTCTTTTTTGCGTTTATTTGCGTTCATTTGCGGACAAATCCTTCTTCTCGACCCACGACTGCGGCCCGCCTAGCCCAGGGTCCCGAGCCGCTGCCCCAGCCGCACCGCCTGGCCCGGGGCCAGGGCCGGGTCCCAGGCCAGGACCCCGGGGGGAAAGAGCAGGACGATGGTCGAGCCCAGATTGAAGCGGCCCATCTCCTGCCCGCGCCCCAGGTGCACCCGCCGGGACTTGCCCGTGTAGTGCCAGCGTTGGCAGCGCAGCCCGGACAGGGCGGGGGCGACCTCGCCCTCCCAGACCGTCTCGATCCCGCCGACGAAGATCGCCCCCACCAGCACCAGGGCCATGGGACCCGCATCGGTGCCGAACAGACACAGCACCCGCTCGTTGCGCGCGAAGAGCCCGGGCACCCGCTGCGCCGTCATCGGGTTGACGCTGAACAGTCGGCCCCCCAGATAGGTCATCTCCGCCAGGTCCCCGGCGAGCGGCATGTGGACGCGGTGATAGTCGCGCGGGGACAGATAGATGGTCGCGAAGCGGCCCCCATCGAACAGGTGGTGGGCGTCGGTAGCGCCGCCCAGGAGGTCGCTCACCGAATAGTCGTGGCCCTTGGCCTGGATGATGCGCCCATCGACGATGGTCCCGATCTGGCTGATGGTCCCGTCCGCCGGCGAGAGCACCGCCGCCGGGTCCGGGTCCAGCGGGCGGGCGTCCGGGCGCAGGGCACGGGTGAAGAAGGCGGCGAGGTGCGGGTAGGCGGCAAGATTGGGCTCTGCCGCCAGGCTCAGATCGACGCCCACCAGGCGCGCATAGGTGCGGATCATCCAGCCCTTCAACGGCGCCGCCTCGATCCGGGCGAGCCGGTACATCAGGAGCGAAAGCCCGTGTTGCGGCAGCAGATACTGGAGACCCACGAAGAGGCGCGCGCCCCAACGTGACACCCGGCGTGAGTCCCGGCTCGATTGCGTAGCGTTCATTGCCCCTCCGGCAAACGTGAATTCCAGATGCGGTCAGCCGCCGCTGGTCGGCAACGGCGCACGGCGGCCCTGTTCGGTCGGGCCCGGACCTGGTCCGGATCTTACGGACCGCACCCCCGGGCGTCGAGTGCCCGGGGGCGCCCGCGCCGGACGCAATGGGCGCGTCTTGCGGGCCGGACGGGGCATTCGCCCCGTTCGCAACGTTTTCTCCGACCCCGCGCCCATGAGAATTTGCGGCGACGGAATAAAGGTTCAGGACGGGGTGAATACCCCGTCCCGCGCAAGGCCCAGGCCCGACGGGGCATTGCTGGCTCCCACGCTCCAGCGTGGGAGCAAGAGCGGGCGCTCCGCGTCCAGCAACCCGACGGGACGCGGAGCGCCCGCACTGCATTCCCACGCTGGAGCGTGGGAACGAGCGGCCTTGGCGTCCTTGGCGCCCCGGCGTGACAAATCCGAACCACGAGGTCCCCTCATGAGCGACAACAGCGACAAGATCGAAAAGACCGAGGCGCAGTGGCGTGCAGAACTCACGCCCGAGCAGTACCGCGTGGCCCGCGAGCGGGGCACCGAGCCCGCCTTCACCGGCCGCTACTATGACACCAAAGAGCCCGGCCTCTACCGCTGCGGCGCCTGCGGGGCCGAACTGTTCGACTCGGCGCAAAAATACGACTCCGGCAGCGGCTGGCCCAGCTTCTGGCAACCCGCCAGCCCCGCGGCGATCGGCACCGACACCGACAAGACCCACGGGATGCACCGCACCGAGGTCCACTGCAACCGCTGCGGCGCTCACCTGGGCCACGTCTTCCCCGACGGCCCCCGCCCCACCGGGCTGCGCTACTGCATCAACTCGGTGTCGCTGGACTTCGCGCCGAAGGACGAGGGCTGAATGGCCATGGAGTTCGCTCCCACGGGTCGGCGCCTGCGAGCCGGACGGGGCATCCGCCCCGTCCGCAACCTTTTCTCCGGACCCGCGGCCCCGCAGCCGACAGCGGCGACGCAATAATGCCTGAGTGATACGCCGATGCGCCCGAGCATCCCAAAAACCCGCGCCTGGCTCGAACCGCGCCTGCGGGCACTCTGGAACCGCATCCCGGCAACCGCCGTCGAAGTCGCGCTGCTGTGGATCGGCGGCCTCGCCCTCGGCGCCCTCGCCTTCCAGGCCACCCTCGCCCTGCCCCTGCCCGCCGCGCTCGCCTGCTGGGGCGCCGCGGCCGGGCTCGGCCTGCTGCTGGCCCGCCGGGCCGAGCCCGTCCTGTGGGAGGGGGGCGGCGGCGGGCGGGAGGCGGAGCCCGAAGCCGTCCAGGACCAGGCCCCACCGCCCCCGCCGCCCCGGGTCCCGCCCCTGCTCGACCTGGTGCAGGTCCCCGGCGGCACCTTCCGGATGGGCTCGCCGCCGACTACCGAGGAGCAGATCGCCGCCTATGCGCGGGATTGGGTGGAGGCCTTCGGCGGCGAGTTGGAGAAACGCCTGGACGACGCGCGCCACTGGCTGGAGCGGGAGCAACCGGCCCACTTGGTGTGCCTGTCGCCTTTCCTGATGGCCCGGGTGCCCGTCACCCGGGGGCAGTGGCGAGCGGTCATGCCCGAGGCCCCCGAGGAATGGTACAAGGCGGGGAACGACGTTGACCTGCCTGCGACCCATCTAGACTGGCCGCAGTCGCTCGCCTTCTGCAATGCGCTCTCCGAGCGGGAGGGGCTGACCCCCTGCTACCGGGTGGACCAGCAGGGCGAGTGGCACTGGGAGCGGACCGCCGACGGCTACCGGCTGCCCACCGAAGCCGAATGGGAGCACGCCTGCCGATCCGCGACCGAGACCCGGTGGTTCTGGGGCGAGGACCCGGCGGGAGCCGAGACCTATGCCTGGTGTCGCGGCAATTCCGGTCGCGCACTCAACCCAGTGGGCAGCAAGGCGGCCAACGCGTGGGGGCTGCACGACCTGGCCGGACTGGTCTACGAGTGGTGCTGGGACCGCTACGGGGCCTACCCACAGGAGACCGACCCACCGCCGCAGGACCCGGTGGGCCCCCAGGAGGGCGGCCCGCGGGTGGGGCGTGGCGGCTCTTTCTTAGACCCGTTCGAAGACCTGCGTCCCGCGTTCCGAGCCGACTTCAGGCCCGTCGACCGGGTCGACTTCCTTGGCTTTCGCTGTGTGCGTTCCCGCGCCCGCCAGCCCTGACATCATCGGCACAAGGCGATGACCCTGACCGGTCGGGGCCGATAAGGAACCGAGACCTTGAATGAAAAACCTTGGCGAGCTTGGCGCCTTGGCGCGACAACTGCTCTTTCTGGGTTGATCGCCCCGCGGAGTCAGGTGTTTGAACCGGGTTTACCAGGTGTCGCCCGCACGGGGCGGCTCGCCGGTCTTGCGCATCATCAGCCGGTCGAACGCCTCCAGATCGGCGCGCGCCCGGCGTTCGGTGAAATAGGTCTCGGCCTCGAGCATGGCGAGTTTTTCGGCCACGGCGATGCTGACAAACTGGTTGATGCTGACGCCATCGCGCTTGCTCACTCGCTCAACGCCGGCACGGATGGAGCGCGGCAGGCGCAGGGGATAGGTGCTGATCTCGCTCATGATCGAATACCTCGTAAGAAATCGTGCAGGAACGGGCCGGGTTGCGACACGCGCAAGCCGAAGCGCTCGGCGGCACGCTGAAAGTGCCGCAGATTGAAGCTCAACAGCGCATCGGCACCGGCATTGACGGCGGCCTCCAGAACCAGCTCGTCTGCGGGGTCATGCAACTGGGGTCGCCATAGAAAGTGGATCGGCACCGGCGCAACGACACTGGCCAGTGTATCGAGAAACAGGGCAACGTCGTCCGGCGCCAGCCCGGCGGCGTCCAGATGGGGTTGACGGGTGCACACGGATTCGTACTCGATGAACAGGCTGACGCTCGCGGCCAACCCGACCCGTCCCAGACGCGCCAGCCGCACCAGTTCCGCTGAGGCCCCCACGGGACTGCGCAAGGCGGCCACCACAACATCGGTATCCAGGACGACTCTCATGGGGCAATGATATCACCTACGATGTGGCGCAGCGCGGTCCACCAGCGGCGAACGGGCGGATCGCGAGGTCGCTGGTCCGCACAGCGGACCCTACGGGCGCGGAGTCCGTAGGGTCCGCTGTGCGGACCGGGCGCCCCTTGAGCCGGGAGCGGCGACCGCGCCGATCGCGGCGTCTGGTCCGCGTAGCGGACCCTGCGCTGGGAGCGCCGCACCCCAGTGCGGCGAGGCCTCGCGGCAGCGCGTAACGGCGGGGTCAGCGCGAGGGCGCGCCGCACTGGGGTGCGGCGCTCCCAGGGCGGACCGGGCGCCGGCGTTCGACGGCGGGAACAAGAAGACAAGGGGACAATGGGTCAAGGCTGGCGGGCGCGGGAACGCACACAGCGGAGGCCCAGGCCGCCGCCCCGGCCATCGGGCCTGAAGTCGAGCCGGCCCGCGGGGCGCAGGCCCCCGGGCGGGAACAGGAAAGAGCCGCCGCGAACCACCCGCTGCTCGCAGCCGGACTGGTCGACGAAGGGGTCGATCGTCAAAGCGGCGCGGGCGCGGACGCGATAGGTGTCGGCGTCGAAGCAGTCGGCGACCCATTCGTAGACATTGCCCTGCAGGTCGGCGAGACAGAGCCCGTTCGGCGTCTTCTCGCCGACCGGATGGGCGCGGTCGTCCGCGTTGCCCTTGAACCAGGCGTAGTCGCCCAGTTGGTTGATGTCCTCGCCGAAGGACCAGGGGGTGGCGGTGCCGGCCCGGGCGGCGAACTCCCACTGGGCCTCGGTGGCCAGACCCACCGACCACCCGACCGCGGGTTGGCCAGGCGACAGGCGGGCGCAGGCCTGCGCCGCATCGTCGTAGGAGACTTTCGCCAGCGGAAGCGCCTCCTCGCCCGTGCCAGGCCCGTCGGCCGCACGGTCCTGCCCCTGAGTCAACTCGGTCCGGGCGATCTCGAATGCATCGACCAACACCGGATGGACAGGCCGCGACCAGACCAGCCAGCCGCGAACATCCTTGCGCCTCTCATCCAAGGTGCCGCCCAAGGCATCGACCCAACCCTGCGCATACAGGTCCACATTGGCATCCTCCGCCGCAGGCGACCCCATCAGGAAGGTCCCGCCGCACACCCGGACCCAGGTCACGCCGTAGCGGTCGGTCCGGACCTGGGGTCCGCCGGCGACCCGGGGCTTGCCGGCCAGGGTGCGGGTGGAGACCCCGGGCCAGGCGGACTCGACCGGGCGGGCGCCCGGGAAGTCGAGCGCGGCGGCCAGCGCGGCGAGGTCTCCGCGGACCTCGGCCAGGGACTGGAAGCGCCCGATTAACTCGGCAAGGAGGTCGGCGGCGCCCATGACATCGCCTGAGGAATCCTGGGGGCGCGCGGGCGCGACGCCCGCGCTCCCATGGAAGACCAGGAGTTGGTCGTCCGGCAGGCCGACCCCCTGGGTCAGGTCGGCGAGCCGCGCCGGCCAGTCCGGGGCGATCAGCACCCGGTCGGCGGTGCCGCGGTCGAGCAGCCGGATGGCGAGTTTCAAGGCCCCCTGGTCGTCGCGGTCGGCCGCGATGACGGCGAGCGCGCGCCGCGGCCAGTCCGGCGTGCAGGCGCGGATCGGGAAGGCGCGGGTGCCGCCGACCAAGACCGCGGCGCGGCCCCCCAGCAGTTGCGGGTTCGCGGCCGACTGCCAGTCCCAGGTGTGCGGGGTCTCGAGCGGTCCCAGGGAGGCGAGCGCGGTCAGGCGCCAGGGGCTGCCGAGCCAGGTGCGGCCGGGCGCGGCGACGCTCAGGATGCGCTCGCGAAAGGCGTCGTCTCCAAAGGGGCCGCCGCCGCCCTGGTGTGGCCGCAGCAGTCGCTCCAGCCCCCAGCCGAGCCCGGCGAGCCCGACCCCGGCCAGCAGTGCCAGGGCCAGGTGATGGCGCGCGCCCCGGCGCAGCCCGTACTTGCTGCCCCCGCCGAGCCCGAGCGCGCGCAGGCGCCAGCGCACGGCCACGGGCTGCCGCCCCCAGTCCCAGGTGGGGCCGTGGCGGGTGCCGGGCTCGCCCCCCGCAAGGGCGGCTCGGATCAGCGCCCGGTTGCGCCGCCCGCCGATCCCCGCCAGCGCCGCGGCGGCCCCTTCGGGGTCGCGCCAGAGCGCCAGGCGCGCCCGGTCGATGGCGATGCGCGCCCGGCCCGCCGCGTCGTCCGGCGGCAGGCGCGCCAGCCCGTCGGCCAGGCGCGCGTCCCAGAAGGCGAGTGCGCGGGTGAGATAGCCGTCGCCCACCGGCAGGCCGTGCCCATCGCGCGCCTGGGAGCGGGCGAGCCGGGCGACCAGGGCGGCGGCGAGGTCGGGGTCCCGGGCGCACCGCTCGAGCCGGGCGGCGAGGTGGCCGTCGTCGAAGGGTGCCAGCCGCAGGCCCAGGTCACGGCGCAGCAGTTCGACCTCGCCCCTGGCCTCGCCCGGGTCGGGGCGCTGCGGACCCAGCAGCCAGGCGGCGGCCCAGAGGTCGAGCTGGGCCGGGTTCGGCGGGGTGCGGGGGGCGGGCTCGGACGCGGTGCCGCCCGGGGGGCGGGCGGCGGCCAGCCAGGCGGCCAGCCCCTCGCCGCCGCGCACCGGCAGGCGCCAGGCGGGGGCGAGCCGGGTCAGGTCGCCGTCCCCCAGGTCGACCAGCAGCAGCCGGGGCCAGGCACGCAGTTCGCGCAGCAGCGGTTCGAGGCGCGGGCGCTCGCCCGGGTGCTCCCAGGCCTGGACGAGCGCGGCGCCGTCGGTGAGGACGGCGACGACGGCCGCGGCCCCGGCCGCCTCCTGACAGCCGGGGGCGAAGGGCTCGCGGCTGTCCTCCCAGGTGAGTCGCCCCGGCAGTCCGCGGAAGCGGGCGACACGCACCGGCAGGTTGGCCTGGTCCAGGGCGCGCCGGACCTCCAGCACCAGGCGCGCCAGGGTCGCGGGCCTGTCGGTCTTCTGGTCGCACCAGAGCCAGACCTGGCGCGGGAAGGTGCGGCGGCGCTGCACCAGGTGCGGCGCGCCGGCCGCGCGCGCGGTGGCGGCGACCGTCGCCGCGGGGTCCAGGGCGCGGTCCGGGTCCTCGCCGCAATAGCGTTCAATGGACCAGACGAGCTCCCGGCGGGCGGCCGGGGCCAGCAGCAGGTCGCCGCGCACCGGCCGGGGCGGGAGCCCCTGTCGCGGGGCGGCGTCGCCGCCGGGGCCTGGGTCCAGGTCGGGGAGCCAGCGGCGCGGGGCGCCCCAGAGCCGCCGGGCGGCGGCAGCGAGCAGGGCCAGTGACAGCAGTCCGCCGCCGAGTGCCGCCCAGGGGCGGTCGTCCGCGACCGGGACCCAGGCCCAGACCTCCGGGGCCGGTTGGGTGGGCAGGTCCTGGGGGCAGAGCGAGCCGGACAGGGTTTGAGGGGGCAGGCGATCCCATTCAAAGCTGGCGGGCTGGTGGGGCTGCCGCGCGGGCGTATGGGTCGCAATCCACCACCAGCCGAGACCACCCAGGGCGAGCAGGACGGCGCCGCCGAGGAGCCGCCAACGGTGGCGCCGCAACCCGGCCCCGAGCCGCCGGTACCAGGGCAGCCGCCTGGACACCCCCTCGCCCGCCCCGGCATCCGGCCTGAACAGTTCCGCCGCCGCCATCCGCTGCCCCCCGGTCCCGGCTCCGGGCTCGGCGGCGGCGGCGGAAGGCTCGAACTCCGCGGCCCAGGCCCGGTATTCGCGCTGGAGCAGGGTGCGGCCCGCCTCGTCCTTGCACAGGACGGCCGCGAGCAGGGCCGGGAGCCCACCCGCCTCCAGGCTGCCGGCAACGGCCAGCAGGTGTTGCAGGCGCCCGATCTCCAGGGGCGTGACCGGCAGGCCCCGCTGGCGCAGGCGCGCCAGGAGCGCGGCCAGTTCGGGCGGGAGCCCGGGGACGCTCACCGCCGCCCCGGCTCCCGCAGGACCTCGCGGTCGTCCTGGTCCTTGACCAGGCAGTGCAGGTGCGGCAGGTCCGCGAGCGGCGCGGCCTCCAGGTCGGCGGCGCGGAGCCCCGGGTGGGCGCGCGCCAGGGTAACGAGCCAGGCGAGCAGCTCGGCGATGCCGGGCTTGCGCGAGAGCCGGTCCTCGCGGCGCAGGGCCTGGAAGCGGGCGATGGCCGCGGCGCGGACCGGCGGGGCCAGTTCGGGGAAGGCCCCGCCGTGGGCGGCGACCGCGCGCCGCATCAGGTCCGGCGTCATGGCGATGTGGTGGACGATGCAGCGGCGCAGGAAGGCGTCGGGCAGGCGCCGCTCGTTGTTGCTGGTGACCAGCAGCGGCGCGCGCAACTGGATGGCCGCGTTGACGGCGAGCCGCAGGTCCGGGTCCGGCCGGTAGGCGCGGGCGCCCTCGCCGTGGTCGGTGAGGCTCGCGGGCGGCCGGGCGGCGTCGAGCCGGCGGCGCGGGGCGGCGCTGTCGTGGGCCGTCCAGTCGTAGTGGTCGGGCAGTGCGCCCAGGACCTCGAAGTCGCTCATGGCCGTGGGCCCCGCAGTGCGTCGTAGGCGGCCTGGAAGCCGGTATCGTGCAGCCGCTCGACCGCCTCGACCGTGTCGGCGAAGACGCCGCCGGTGTCCCGGCACACCCAGTCGGCGACGGTGAAGGGATCAAAGTCCGGGTGCTGCTCGGTGAGGTGGTAGTGGTGCTCCAGAAAGTCCTCCAGGTCCTCGACCGGGACCAGCGACAGGGGTTTCAGACGCAGGTGGGCGAAGCGCCGGCCGGTGGGCGACAGGCCGGGGCGGCGCGCCCGCCAGAGGGACTGGGCGAAGCGGACCAGGAGTTCCAGGGCATCCGGGATGGGGCCGGTGGCGAGCGGCAGGCGGCGGATGGCGTCGCGGCTCGCCGCCTCGCGGTACTGCTGGTAGTGGTGCCAGACCTGCTTGGGGAGCAGGTCCGGGTGGTCGGCGGCGGTCCCGGCGGCGATCAGCCCGAGCACGCCGCGGCCCTGGGCGAGCGCCGCGGCCACCTCGTCGCTGACCTCGCGGCGGGCGGCGATGCGGTCGAGCAGGAGCTTGATCAGCGGCCGGCGGAACCAGCGCCCGCGCGCGGCGGCGATGCGGGTCGAAAGCCCGGCGCAGCCCGACCAGAGGCGCACCCGGGGGCCGAAGGCACCGATGGCGATGCGCTGATGGCCCAAGCCCGCGCTGTCGGTGAGGAAGCCCTGGAGCCACTGGGCGCCGGCGGCCCGCGCCTGGTCCGACTCGCCCGCGGCGTAGAGGGCGCAGATGAGCTTGCGGTCCCGCACCAGCGCCGACGGCGGGGCCGGCACCGGCTCGCCGATCAGGTTGAGCACCAGCAGCGGCACGGAGTCGCCGAGCGACTCGGCCAGGGCCCCGAGGTCCAGGTCGGCGCGGGCATAGGCATAGAGGATCTCGGGCTCGGGGGTGCGGCGCACGGCGGCGGCCAGTTGCCCCAGGTCCGTGCAAGTGAGCAGGTCCGCGGCGAGGCCCTGGCTGCGCTCCAGCAGTTGGGTCAACTCGGTCGCGTGCCGCACGGCGCCGGGGACCCGCTCGTCGACCAGGAGCAGGAGCGGCGGCTCCGCGCTCAGCACGGGGGCGAAGCGGGGGCGCAGCCCGGGCGGGGTGGACTCGAAGGACCAGCCGCAGCACCCGGCCAAGGGCTCGCCGCCAGCGGCGGTCAGGTGCCAGGGCAGGCGCAGCGGCCAGGGTGCGCAGGGGGCCGGGGCGCAGCCGATCTCGACGGCGACGGCGATCGTCTGGGCCGTGGCGCCGGGCGGCAGGCCCCAGAGGGTCGCGGCGAGCGGCGGGAACAGGTCTGCCCCGTCCCGGCCGCCGAACAGGAGGCGATAGAGGGCGCGGCCGATCCGCTCCCGGGTCTCCTGGTCGGCGCCCGGGAGGCTGCGGTCCGCCTCCGCGCTCAGGGCCGCGAGCTCGGCGCGGGCGATGGCCGGCGGCGCCATGGAGACCGGCTGACCGCCGACCTTGAAGACACGGCGCAGGCCCTGGTCATCGATACAGAACTCGACGGTCAGGCACTGGCGGCCCTGGACCTGGGTCGGGCCGACCGCGCGGCCTGGATCATAGTCCCCGCCGCCGCCCAGGCGTCCCACACCGCAGGTCGAGGCTTTTTTAGCCGGATCAGGGCCGCGAAGACGCGCTATCGACCGGCTAAAGCCTCGACCTCCGGTCTCCTTGCGGCCCGAACGACGATCCAGACCGGCGGCGCGGGCCGCGAGCCGCCGCTCGGCCTCGGCGGCCAGGGCGAGCAGGGCGTCGCGCCGCGTCGCCTCGGGGGCGTCCGCCAGGCAGCCGTTGCGGGCCAGTGCCTGGATGCCGTGCAGGTCGACCTGGCGCTCGGTCCCGTCCCAGCGATAGGCGAAGGGCTTGATCGGGTCCCGCCGGTCCGGCGCGAAGTGCGGCGAGGGGCGCCAGTAGAGTGGCAGCAGGTCCAGCTCGCCGGAGCGCCAGCGCTCGATGAAATAGGGCAGCTCGCGCTCCAGGATGTACTCGCCGCCGCCCTGGCGGCGCCCGAAATAGCCGTCGGACAGGATCAGGACGGCCACCGCGGCGCGGTCCATGCCGTCCTGGATGCGCTCGTCCCACTGTTCACCGGTGCGGATCCCGGTATCGTCCCAGAGATGGTCGCCGAGCCCCTGGTCGAGCAGCCGTTGGCGGACCTCCTGATAGATCGTCGGGTCCCGGCGGGAGTAGCTGAGAAAGATGAGGTCGCGCGGCTGGTCGGTCATCGCTGCTCCTGGTCGCTGGGTCCGACGGTTTGGATACTGGTATCCGCGGGCCTGAACTATAACGCGCCGCTCCCATGGAAGAAACTCAGGCCGGAACCCGGTGGGAGCGGCTTCAGCCGCGACGGGGCCGCGCAAAGGGCCGCAGCGTCGCCGGTGACCGCGGGCGCGCGGCGCGGCTGAAGCCGCTCTCACGGGGGTGTATCGTTCGCACTCCGGGTGCCGCGGCCGTCCGCCAGGCCTCGTCGCGGCTGAAGCCGCTCCCACTGGACCTGGGCGCCCGGGATTCACGCCAACTGCTTCTGTCAGCCTCAACGGAGACCTCGACATGCCCGATCGCGTCGCCTTCATCGGACTCGGCATCATGGGCCGCCCCATGGCCCTCAACCTGCGGCGCGCCGGGTACGACCTGGCGGTCTATGCCCGCCGCCCGGAGTCCATGGAGCCGCTGGCGGCGGCCGGGGCCATGACCTGGCGCAGCCCCGCGCAGGCCGCCGCCCAGGCCGAGGTGATCTTCACCATGGTGGCCGACACGCCGGACGTGGAGCAGGTGATCCTGGGGCCGGGCGGGGTGCTGGAGGGGGCGGCCCCGGGGGCGGTCGTGGTGGACATGAGCACCATCTCGGCCGCGGCCACCCGGGTGATCGCGGGGCGTCTGGAGGGCCGCGGGGTGGCCATGCTGGACGCGCCGGTTTCGGGCGGGGAGTCCGGGGCGATCGCGGGGACCCTCTCGATCATGGTGGGCGGCGCGGCGCCGGTGTTCGACCGGGTGCGCCCGCTGCTGGAGGTCCTGGGGCACAACATCGTCCATGTGGGCACGAACGGCGCCGGCCAGGTCTGCAAGTCGTGCAATCAGATCGTGGTGGGGGCGACCATCGCCGGGGTGGCGGAGGCGATCCTGCTGGCGCGCGCCGCCGGGGTGGACCCGGCGCGGGTGCGCGAGGCCCTGCTCGGCGGCTTCGCCGCGAGCCGCATCCTGGAGGTCCACGGCCAACGCATGATCGACGGCAACTTTGCCCCCGGCTTCAAGGCGCGCCTGCACCAGAAGGACATGCGGATCGTCGGTGAGGC
>Ga0247840_10005773_pt1 | contig 18324 bp, 9 predicted proteins | sample LaCruzMarch2015__FD_192404 | JGI IMG/M metagenome (GOLD analysis project Ga0247840, IMG submission 192404) | Freshwater microbial communities from meromictic Lake La Cruz, Castile-La Mancha, Spain - LaCruzMarch2015_17m | ecosystem: Environmental > Aquatic > Freshwater > Lake | place: Spain... | reverse complement strand
CCGACCAGAGGGAAGGGGCAGGTAAACAAAAACTAAAAACCGCCCCAAAGTGTAACTTAACTTTCCGGAAATAATGTCTTGACAAGTGGGTCCACCTTACAATGGCAAAGACAAGTTCAAATTCACTCTCCACATTGGGACGACTTAAATTGGTTATGACTTTGCTTCCAATCACACTGTTGGGAACGGTAATTTGTCTTCCATCCATGATCAGACGGGTACTGCGCCAATTCGTTCCACTTACTTGACCAATGATGTTATCTCGCGTTTGCGTGGTACGATCGTGAATGACGATAAAATCTCCGATGAGGAATTCACTTTCGAGACTAAAAGCTAATCCCATAAAGGCATCTAAAATTACATTTCTCAGGGCAACCCCAATCACAATTCCGATAGCGCCCGTAGATGTCCAGAAATTGATCGTGGAGAAATTAAGAACAAATCCCACGATCCAAGCTATCGCAAAAACATAGACAAGAATTCCCATGACATCTTGCAATAAAACAGGAACTTTTACCTTTGGGCTCGTCCAAAAAAAAGTTTTCAAGAGCGAATTAAAGAGATGAGCCCACAAAAGGTAAAGCACACTATAAAGGAGATGTGCCAGTTGAGGACCATATTCCGTCAGCAAGGACGGATCAATCCAGACCATCCACTTTTCACGCTGGATCGTTATCGTAATCGCAAGCAGATTCAGGCAAAAGGATATAATTAATCTGGAATAGGAACGATTCTTCATAATTCCTCTATTTATTTGATTTTTTGATAAGACATTGCTTTTCGACGGTCGGAGCATAGGGGAGCTGTTTTGGCTTGTCAAGGGATAATTTGCATTATTTTGCGTCGAAAACCGGTGGCTCGCGATGCAATTGAAGGAGGGAGGTGGGCCGGTGGCCGCTGTTTTGAGAAATCGGCATCATTTATTGCGGGTTGAAACCATTCCCTTTTCCGTCTTTGACTAATGCGTGACTTTCAGAAAGGGGATGATCTCACCTCCCGTCCTAAAAATAACGCTCAATAATCTGCATCTTTCATCCAGAAAGTTTATGACTCACAACACACCCTGTTCTTCCCGCTTTTCTTTCCTTGATACATGAGCTGATCAACACGGTGAACAAAAGCCCTCATGTCTTCCTGCGGATTGCACTGTGCAAGACCGATGCTCACGGTCACATGAACGTCCTGATCCGGTGCCGGGGTGAAAAGCTCCTTCATGAATTCTGTCCGGATTCTTTCCGCTGTAACGACACCATCCAAGCTTGTTGTCATGGGCAGGATGATTGTGAATTCTTCGCCGCCGTAACGACAAGCGAAATCCGTCTCACGCAGGCATCGTTTTACGACCTGGCCGAGTCGTATCAAGACCTGGTCCCCCTCGACATGGCCGTATGTGTCGTTGAATGCCTTGAAATTGTCGAGATCCAGCAGCAGGAGGGTTAAAGGCTGTTCATAGCGGTTCGACCGGTCCAATTCGATTTTAAGCTGAAAGTAAAAATGCCGGGAATTGTTGCTGGGTGAGATCGTCGACAATACTGAGCTCACGGTATCTTCTTTCGCTCTCCTTCAGCAACGCCTCCATTTCTTTCCGTTCAGTGATGTTCCGGGCTACCGCCTGAAAGGCGACCACCTTTCCGTAATGAAAGATCAACTGGGTGTTTTGTCCAAGCCAGATCTCGCGGCCATCTTTCACGATAACGGGATATTCGGAGTAGGTATTGGGAATTCCCTTCACGAACTGACGGCCAAAGAACTTCATGGCTTCCTCTTGCATATCCGGTCGGATAAATGCCGGATAATGCTTCCCTACAATTTCCTTTTCCTCGTATCCCGTAATGCGCAATACTGCCGGATCGACAAAAGTTATGTGTCCGGTGTCGTCCAATCTGAAGACGATGTCGCTCGTATTTTCAACCAAGGTCCTATACCGCTCCTCACTCACCTTCAATGCATCTTCTGCCTGCTTACGATCAGTTATCACCAAAAATTCGGGAAAGTCCATCGTTTTAATTTTCATGACGCCCGGTCCGGCCGAACCCTGATTACTGATCTCAAAAGAACGAAATCCGATTGTACCACCTGAACGGGATCAAACTGGCAGCACAGTTGCCGATGCCCATAAACTGGGCCTTGTCATAGCCACTATTTCTCGGCATTCAGCCGGTCCAGGGCTTCCTGGAGGCGGTAGCGCTTCACCAAGCGGTCTAGTTCCGCAAGAAGGGTCTCCTGCTCTTCGGGCCAGCTCTTTTGCAGCAACACCGCCAGAATTTCCTTGCAGGGCATGGGTTCGCCGTTATCCAAGGGCTTCTTCATCTGCTCAAGCAACGTCTGCAGCTCGGCCATATCTCCCGGTGGAAGTTCCGGCCTGGCGGGAGTCGCGGGAGCCACCGGATTTATGGGGACAAATTTCAAATCACGCCTCGCAAACCCCTCTGCAACCGGAAAGGTCACAAGGACTGTGAAGAGGCTTCCTTTACCAAACACACTCTCCACCTGCAGCGTTCCCCCCATGAGTTCGACCAGGTTCCGGCTGATCGTAAGCCCCAGGCCGGTTCCACCGAAGCGCCTTGCCGTGGTCGTATCGCCTTGGGTGAATGGCGTGAAGATCCGCGAAAGCTCCTCCTCCGTCATGCCGATCCCCGTGTCCTGCACTGAAATCGCCAGATCCACCTCCGCCTCGGTCCGCCGCAGAATTTTCACCGAAACCCGGATCTCCCCTGCCTTCGTGAACTTGACGGCGTTCCCTACCAGGTTGCTGACCACCTGGGTCAGGCGATGGGCGTCGCCACGCACGGCAGGAAGCTCCGGGTCGATGGTGCTGTGGAGCCCGATCTTCTCTTCCGCCGCCGGGGGTCCGAAGAGGTTAACCACGTTGGCAATCACAGCTTCCACAAGGAAGGGAGATCTTTCGAGATCCATCTTTCCGGCCTCGATCTTCGAAAAATCGAGAATATCACTAACAACAACCAGCAGCGCTTTCCCGCTTTTCTGGATGGTCTCCGCATAGCCGCGCTGTTTATCTGTGACTGGAGTATTTAACAGCAAATCCGTCATCCCGAGCACCCCACTCAGGGGCGTTCGCAGCTCGTGGCTCATGTTGCCGATAAACAAGCTCTTCGCCCGGCTCGCGGCCTCGGCAGCTTCCACCAGAAGCTTGTCCCCGGTAATGTCCAGGTTCGTGCCTGTCACGCGCAATGGCCTGCCTTCCGAATCGCGCTCAATCAGGGCGTTGGCCTTGATCCAGTGGATAGACCCATCCGGCCAGACGATGCGAAACTCTGCGCTGAAATCACTTCCGTCCAGCAGCGCCTGCTGAACCGCCCTCCGCACCTCTGGCAGGTCATCCGAATGAATCTTTTCCAGCCACACCTCATAAGTTCCGCCGAATTTGTCGGGCGTGATGCCGTAGAAGCGGTACATCGTCGCGTCCCAGGTTAGACAATTGCTAACAACGTCGAATTCCCAGATGCCGACCTCTGCCGCCGTGATGGCCAACTGCAATCGCTCCTCGCTCTCCTGCAGCGCCTCCTCGGCCAGCTTTTGCATGGTGATGTCGCGGTTGGAAGCGCGGGTACCCAACCGTCGGCCATCGGCGGCGATCACCACCAGGCAGACATGGCCTATCCAGCGCACTTCTCCGCTGGCGGTGATAATACGGAATGTCAGCTCGGCAGAATCCGTTTGTATTCGATTTTCCTCGACGTGCCGATCCCAGAGGGGGCGGTCATCCGGGTGAACAATCCGATTGATCAGGCCGAAATCGGCAAGGAACGCCTCCCGGCCATACCCGGTGATCCGCTCGACAGAAGGAGAAATATAGAGAAGGGCACGATCCTGAGGATCGACCCAGTACTCCCATTCATAGGTCCAGTCGGCAACGGTGCGGAATTTCTCCTCGTTCTCCCGCAGAGTTACCTGCAACCGCTTGTGCGCCTCAATCTCCTGCCGCAGTTGTACCGTTCGCTCCTCCACCCGCTGCTCCAGCAGGTCATGGGCCTCCTGCAACGCCTTATCCGCACGCTTGCGGTCGGTGATGTCCATGTGTGAAACAACAGCGTTGCGCCGCGGTTTTTCGTCTTCAAACGACGACACGCGGCCGACGAACCATCGCGCCTTGCCGGGCGCATCACACGGATAATCCAAAACGAACTGGTCCATCTCTCCGGAGAGAACTGCTCGGATTCCCGCGGCAAAACGGGCCGCCCCTTCGGAGCGTTCGCCTGTGGCTTCGTCGCAGACTTTCAGATAGTTCACACCCTCATAGACAAAATCGCTGGTAGCGCTGTTTTGTTTTGCAAACTCTCGCCATGGCTTGTTCACGAACAGGATCGCGCCATTGGCATCAAGCAGGGCAATATGGCTCACAAGTCCGTCGAGTGTTGTCTGAAGAGACTTCTCGGCTTTCCGCAGCTCTTCCGCCAGGCGATATTTTTCGGAATCCGAATTATATTTATCGATTGCAGCAGAAAGAGTAGAGCGTAACATGGCATCATCACACGGTTTGGCGAGAAACCGGTAGATTCCGCCCTCGTTCACAGCCCGCATTGCCATTTCCGGCGTGGTATGGCCGCTTAGCAGAATACGCAGGGTATGGGGAAAACGTCGCCTTGCCTCAGCCAGCAGTTCCGACCCCTGCATCCCTTCCATTTTTTCGTCAGAAACGATAACCTTTATTTTTGTGGTCTCCATGATCGAAAGAGCCTGGCTGCCGCTTCCGGCGGCCAACACTTGATACCCGGTATTTCTGAGAACGCGGGTCAATGCAGAGAGAACATGGGGCTCATCATCCACAAGCAGGATGGTATCCACCCCCTCCGCGGGCGGCGAATCGCTCTTTTCCTGCCGCAGTTGTTTTGATCGTTCCTCCACCAACTGTTCCAGAAGGTTGCCGGCCTCTTTCAGCTTGCGCTCCGTGATGTCGCTCATTACGATGCGGATCACGGCCCCCCTGTCGGCATCCTGCCCTGTCTGCAACCGAAGGGAGTCCGTCAATGGGTCCTGCGCGACAGTGGCCTCCAGATGCATCCAGAGTAGCGGACTCCCATTCTTGACCATCCACAGTTCGCACGCCTGCGGTTTGCCCGTTTCAAAGAGCCGTTTGCGGAACCCGTAGTAAATGTCCTGGTCTTCCTGGTGGATGAACTGGGAGAGTCGCTGCCGGACCAGTTCACCTCGAACCATCCCCAGCAAGGTCGCGGCGGTGAGGTTGGCCTCCAGGATGAACCCTTTTTCACTGACGGTGACATAGCCAACCGGCGCCAGATCGTAAAGGTCGAAATATCTGGCCCGGGCGACGTCCAGTTCATCTTGTCTCCGGCGCAGCGCCTCGTTCTGCATTTCCAGTTCGATCTTGTGGACCCGCAGCTCGTGGAGTGCATATCGGGTTTCTTCGTGCGACATCGCCTGCAGATCTTCCGGCGACCGGTCGGCGTTTTCCCGGGCAATCTTTTCCGCCTCACGGCGCAAATCGTCTGCCTGACTTGGATGGGTCGCTTTCTCAGTCATATCTTTCCCCTTCTCGCACATGTAAACAAATATCCCCAGGTTGTCGACCATTCCACGACAAAGCCACGCCGTCGGCTTCGTTTGGGCAGCGTATGGACGGTCGCAGAGGGGATTTAGTGTAATATCTAAGTAAAAACATAAAGTTAGATGTATTTTTTTTGGGGGGTGGGCCCTTCAAGCAACCGGATCTCTCATAAATTCCCTGAAACATTGCTCGAATCTTGATCAGGCCGGATCTGATCGTTTACGGGTCTGTTACTACTCCAATTTCGGGGATAAATCCAATTTTTTTAGGACTGACCGGTGATTTTTTCCACTTTGCCCCGAGGAAGACTGTCATTCCCGAGTGCTTCTATCGGGAATATGGTTTTAAAACCTCGAAAACCAGATCCGTCCCCGAATGCTGTTATCGGGGATAAGAGAATTCGGGGATGACAAGAAACCAGATCCTCGATAAGAGCCTTCGAGGATGACAAAGCGGGAGCACCCGGGGACGCCATAAATAGCCTTATGCTATGTTTCTCTTGATCGGCAACCGGATGGTAAAGGTGGTCCCTCTTCCGAGTTCGCTCTCCAGCGTGATCTCGCCGCCATGCTTCCTGATAATGCCGTAGGCGATACTGAGGCCCAGGCCGGTCCCTTTACCGATATCCTTGGTGGTAAAAAACGGCTCGAAGATCCGCTTGCAAACCTCCTCTGTCATGCCGCACCCGGTGTCGCTGATCGACAGGATGACCTCTTCACCATCCCGTCGCGAAGTCACCGTAATGACGCCATGATTCTCCATCGCCTGGCCCGCATTGATCAGCAGGTTGGCGATCACCTGGTTGATCTGCTGGGGATTACAGACGACCAGGGGAATCTCATTCAGTTGCAATTCCAGATCGGCAACATACTTGATTTCGTTACGAACAATGTTTGCCGTACTCTGTACACACTGGTTCAGATCGGTTTCCACCAGCTTGTCCCCATCGATGCGGGCAAAATCCTTCAAGTCGAGGACAATCCGCTTGACCCGCTCGGCCCCGTCCAGGGATTCGGAGAGCAGGGGAGGGATATCCTTCAGGATGAAGGGTATGTCAAGACCATGGCGCAGCTCTTCAAGCTCTTTGCGCCGTTCCTCAAGACAAATGCCTGCCAGGGCATCTTCCAAAGCGACAAGGTACTTCTGTTCCACGTCGTTGTATTTTTTGAGCATCACCAGGTTGCTCATGATGAAACCCATGGGGTTGTTGATCTCGTGGGCCACCCCGGCGGCCAGTTGGCCTATGCCAGCCAGCTTGTCCTGATGCAGCAACAGGATGTCCTTGTCCCGGCTTTTGAGCACCTCCTCGGCAACCTGTGATGCCAGCGTCTCATTCAAGGTTTGAAGTTGTCTCTGCTTTATCGCCAGCTCTTCCTCCGTTGCCTTGCGGACAGAGATGTCGTAGTTCACCCCGATCATCCGGAGCGGATTTCCATCCCTGTCGCGCAGCACAACCGCTGTGGCCTTGAGGTGATGAACCTCACCCGACGGCCAGACTACCCGGAACTCGGTATCAAACTCCTTTTCCCCTCGCAATGCCTGGCCAATCTCTATGTCTCCACGTTCCCTGTCGTCCGGGTGCAGGCCGCTCTGCCAGGCATCGTATGCGCCGGAGAAATTCTCCTCCTTCACGCCATACAGGGCATACATCAACTTGTCCCAGATGAGCCTGTTTTCCGGAACCCAGTAATCCCACACGCCGATTCCGGCTGAATCCGTGGCGAGTGAAAGCCGCTGGTGAAGCTGGGCGTTTTCGTTTCCAAGGGCCACCGCCTTTTCATGCGAGCGAGCGAGTTCCTGCGTCATGAAACGTGCCAGGGTCACTGCCCTGTCGCGGGTGTTCAGCAGTGAATAACCGAGGAGTGCCAGCAAAATACTGATGGCGATTCCGGAAGCCGGAATGAGGTATTTTTTTAAGATACCCTGCGGCTCCTCGAAAGCAGGGAGAGAACGAATGGCCACCGACCATTGGCGCCCGGCGACCTCGATAATCGTGAGATCCTGAAAGCGTGAGGTTTTCTCTCCATTGGTCTTTGAAGAATCCATTTTTCGAAAGAGCAGATTTTGCTCCGGCATCTCGATGTTGTCGAGAATGCCGTCGAAAATTTCTATTTGTACCGCAACCGGGAGTGCGTGATGCCCTAAAATTCCCTCCATCAGATCGTTCATGCGAAACGGCGCGGATATCCAGCCGACAAGATTGCTGCGACGCTCGGCGACGGTGGTGTGCGGCGCCCCGTTTTTATACACCGGTACAAACATCAGGACGCCGGCCTGTACATTTTTGTTGGTCTCCTGGACCAGTTTGATCTTTCTGGTGATCGCGGCATCGTCGGAATCACGCGCCCGCTCCATGGCGACACGGCGCACCGGATCGGAGTAGGTATCAAAACCGATGGCGCGCGCGTTCATGGCCGTGTCCGGTTCGAGGAAAATGATAGCGGTATAAGGGTCCCGTTCGCCTTCCGGCCGGATGGTGTATGCGGGGAAGCCCTTCTTTCGCATAGCGGCGATATGTTTTTCCTTCCCGGCTAGCGGGACAAGCACATTAAAACCAAGGCCCTGGATACCAGGATAATCCTTCTCCAGGGTGAGAGCGGCAACATATTCATGAAATGCAGGATGTTCTACTGATCCACCCGCGTAGAACAAACCCTTCGCCCCGTGCATCACATGTTCATACGCCTTCATTCGTTCCTGGATGCGTCCCACGATTTCAAGAACTTGCGCTTCAAACCGGATTTTCTGTTTCTGTTCGGAATCCCGTTGATCGTTTTGCCACAACTGGTAAGTCAGAAGGAGCGAAACAACCAGAATCAGCCACGGCACAAAACGGGCGTAACTGAACTGTACCGGAATGCTTTTGTTCTGTGCCGGTTGTATTTTCATGGTTTGTGTCATCGTATTTTTCACGCCTCCCCGGCGCATGCATCTGTTATATAATCCCGGGTTCCATCTTACGGGTTGACCATTTCCTGCCGGTGTCTGTTTTCCATAAATTGCCTGACGCCATCGCGCACGATTTTAAGCAACTCCGGATCATCAAAGGGTTTGCTGATGTAGTTGCTTAAACGACCCTCGGACATGGCTGCACGGGTAGCATCCTTATCGGAGTAGCCGCAACCGCAACGGTGCTCAGAAAATTGGGTTTGCCGAGGTCGGTTACCCCCGCCAGAACACCAATCACTTTACCATCAGGATCTTGAATGGGCGCGCCGATGGGGATGACATAACGAGAACACTTGGGCCGGGTATGACAAAAATGTCCGCACACTATGTTCTCTTGATCGGCAACCGAATGGTAAAGGTGGTGCCTTTCCCCGGTTCGCTCTCGAGCGTGATCGCGCCGCCATGTTTCTTGATGATGTCGTAGGTGATGCTGAGCCCCAGGCCGGTCCCTTTGCCGATCGCCTTGGTGGTAAAAAATGGTTCGAAGATCCGCTTGCGAACCTCCTCCGCCATGCCGCGGCCAGTATCGCAAATCGACAGGACGACCTCATCACCCTCCTGCCGCGAAGTCACGGTAATTGTCCCATGATTCTCCATCGCCTGGCTCGCATTGACCAGCAGGTTGGCGATGACCTGGTTGATCTGCTGGGGATTGCAGACGACCGGGGGAATCTCGTTCAGTTGCAATTCAAGGTCGGCAACATGCCTGATTTCATTGCGAACAATGTTTGCAGTGCTCTTGACACACTGATTCAGATCGGTTTCCGACATCTTGTCCTCATCAATGCGGGCAAAATCCTTCAAGTCGTGCACAATCTGCTTGACCCGTTCGGCCCCTTCCTGGGATTCGGAGATCAGGGAGGAGAGATCGTTCTGGATAAAGGGTATGTCAAGCTCCTTGCGCAGCTCTTCAAGCTCTTTTCGCCGCTCTTCGGGACAGCAGACTTCCAGCGCCTCTTCCAGGGCATTCAGGTACTTCTGGCCCGCATCCCCGTATTTTTTGAGAGTCGACAAATTGCTCATGATGAAGCCCATGGGGTTGTTGATCTCGTGGGCCACCCCGGCGGCCAGTTGGCCTATGGCAGCCAGCTTATCCTGGTGGAGCATGACGCCGTCTTTTTCCCGGTTTTTGCGCATCTCCTCGATAACCTGTGCCGCCGCTTTCCTGCTCTGGGTGATCGTCGCAATCTGGTGGAGGGAAAAACCAAAAACAGGGGTCATGTATCCGAACAGCTTGTAAACATGGGCAATGTCGAAGAAAGGATCATAGATGGACCTCGAAAATGACATGATCAATTGCCCGACAATATTAACGCCAATCGAGAGCAAAACCCACCAGGCGAGGATGTTGCGCTCCCGGTGGTACATACGAATAAACGCGACCAGTGAGACGCACAGCAGGATGGCCGACAGAAAATCCAGCGGCCGGGGAATGACCGCCTCCGGGCGAATCGTCTGCGGCAGAGAAAGATTAAATGCATATATGGTGAAGATTATGCTGGCGACTACGGCGACCAGGGATGCCCATACCGTTTCGCGCTTTGGATGTAAGCTCTCGCCGAACCAAGTGGTTACGAAGGGCGCGAATATCAGAATGATCGCCATCAAGATCCGCCCGGTCACGTAGGTGGAGGGAATGGCCAATGTCAAATACTCGGGAGCGATGCTGAAGATGTTCCGAAAAGAGATGAGGCCGTGGACAAAATCTTCCGTTCCGTTGATGAAGTATGCCAGGCCCACCAGCAGATAGAAGCGGTTGCCCAGGGCATAGAAATGGACCACCAGCACGGTGCCCGCAAGCATGCCCAAAAGCGCCCCCGCCATCTCAAGCGTCGCATGAATATCCGGACTGCCTTTATAAGTCGAGTTCAACAGCAGCGGGAAAATACTGCCCAGCAGGCACATCGTCAGTACCACAAAACCAATTTGCAGAAACTCCGGTCTGGTGATGTGCAACCATGAGCGCCGAGAAATCAACATCGATTATTTCCGATCGAAATCAAGTATTGCCTGTTTCACCCTGTCCCCTTACGGCTTGGGGAACAGGGACTGCATCTTCGTCTTCATTTCAAGGCTCAACTCCACGAAAAGTTCGGCATTGTACGAACCGGAAGGCATGGGATGAATACTGGGGTCCAAGCCAACTGCGGCCTGGGTAGCCGGATCGATTAGAGGGGCTTTGGCCTGGTGTATCTCCGGGGAGTTGACGATCTGAATCGCCGCAACGGCATACTTGCGCGCTGTCGCGGCAGGCGTTCCCGCCTTGACTGCCGGATCAACATTGGTCGTAACGATCGAAAGGGTATAGTCGTTGTTCAGGTTGATCTCAAACATGCGCAACTGCTGGGGAAAATCATGCAGAGATGAGGTTTCAACCTGCCAGAAACCCCTTTCCGGCTTGCCGGGATCGTCGGTTACAAACGCTTTAACCGCATTGATGTGGCGATGACCGGCGATCCACATCAGGAGGTTCGGATGGCTGTGCAGTTCGGCAAGCAGACCCGGCAGGGTAACAGCATTCTGGATGCTGGAAGGATTGGCCGAATTATCGAACCACTCCATGAAAGTATCCTTTTTCTGGACGCTTATCGGGACATGCGCGGCGATGATCATGAATTGGCCGGCAGCATCCCCGGCTGCAAGCTCGGCTTTAAGCCAGTTCCAGCGCGCACGGTCAAGAAAACCGTGGCCATGGATGCCAATCGAGCCATCGTCTTCCCGCTGGGTATTGTCAAGCACAATAACCTTGATTGGAATCGCTGATTTCGGCACGAAGCTGTAACAGGCAAAACCATCTGCCTGACCGGCGGGAACCAGATTGAAGCCGTGGCCAACCGGGCCGCTGGATGTTTTGAAAAATTCTTCCACCCACTCCGGTTTGGTCAGAGAACGACGGTCCGGGTCGGGTACAACCGTGGGCGGGACGGTGAAGCCGGGGGATCCGACCATGCCGCCTTTTACGATGTCACCGTTTGGAGTAGAGCCATCGATGACCCCCATATAGAAGAGCGGAGGCGTTGTGCTGTAGATGTTCCCAGCGTTGGCGAGAGCGTTTGTCATGGCAATGACTTCGCTGCTGGTGTAGCTGCTACGAAGGTCTCCGGTATCCAGGGGGATTGAACCGAGCCAGAAATGATCGTGGTTACCGATGGCCTGGTACCAGGGGATTGAGCTGTCGAGTCCGGCCGCCTTGAACGGTTTCTGATAATCGATGCTGTCGGCCCCCACATGGGCGCCGGAGCTGGGGCTAATAACCTTGCCGTCAATAACGTCGATATACCACCGGAGTTCGTTGTACTGGGTGCTGTTGCAGGTGTCTCCCAGCGAGATAACGAAGTCGATCGAATTTTGTTTGTGCAGGGCGTTTACGGTCTGGATTGCGGCGTCGAGAACCTGGGTCGAATACAACATGGTGGGAGAGTAGGTTGACGTTTCCATCCCCACGAGCTGCTGCATATAAATCGTTTGGGACGGAGACTCCTTGTCGATGATGTGAATATCGGTCATCGCAAAAAATCTCAATGGTTTCAAATTGATGGTTCCTGACGGGTATGTATATCCCCCGCGCATGATATCCTTGCGCTGCTCGGAAGCCAGTGGACCACCGTCGCTCCAGACGCCATACCCTTTGGGATCGTATTCTGAAACCTTTCGCAGGTTAAATTTATCAATCGTTCCCGAAAAAGTCGTGGCCGGCTTGATCGTCTTCTGGAGCGTCGTAACAACCGTGGAATCAATTGGATACCCGGCAACCGGCGTTTCACTGCTGCTGCTTCCACATCCGACGTTGAGGGTTCCCAAAGAAATCCAGGCAACGGTTCCGGCGGAATATCTTATAAAATCCCTCCGTGTAATCTCGCTGTTTGTCGCTACATTTCCGCTCTTTTCAGAATCGTGGTCAGCCATACCGTTCCCCTTTCAGTTTTTGATCGTTTCTTTTTCCAAGCCTTTCGACTTCCCCAAAATCAAATCCGGCATGCTTTTTTTCAATACACTTCCTTTCCGGATAAAGCAAGATAACCTGATAACAATTTGAATTCATTTCTTTAACAACATGGCAAGAAGCCTGAAATAAAGAGCGAGGAGCAGGGTGACAAATGAAATCCAGAGAACGCCTGTGTTAAAGTAGAAAGTCTGGACCTCGATGTTGCCGATCCTCTTGATTCTTGACAGAAAATGGGCGCCGCCCCAGGAACTGCCGGGGGGTTGTGATATCGGGGATGCTTTTTGCACAAGCCTCTCTCCGGAGCGGGTGATTTTCTCCAGGCTGTAGGTCGCCAGGGCCAGATCTTCCACGGATTTATTGGTCTTTTCCTTTTTCATCCGCTGCCAGCCCTCCGCGCCATACCTTTCAACCAGGGCTTTTTCCAGCACTCCTTTCTGAACAGACGCCTTCTTTCGCGCCTCCCAAAAAAAGGTTGTCGCGCTCTGGAGAAAATCGGTGATTTTGGCGGCGATTTCGCGGTTGTACCTTACAGACGTCAAATCGTCGGAGGAGACGCCCACTCGAAGCCCGGCCTGCGCCGCCAGACTTTCCAGACCGATGGCCAGGGTTCGCAGATCCTCGGGATTCATTCGTTCCATTCCGGTATCGGGATCGAAGAGAAATGCAGAGTCTTTAAGGCTTTGAAGCTCCGGGATCAGATAATCCAGGATGTATTCGGCCTGGAGGATATGGACCTCGTCGGCAACAAGCGGTTCCATCTTCCGGTTGTTGGCAAACTGATGAACAAGCAGTGCTTCATATCCCCACCGCGATGGCATGATGTTCGCGGCGACGGGAACGTTGCGATGGCCGGCATTTGCCGGAATCAGCTCTTCGTAGGGGATAATCAGGCCTGAGAGCAGAATTTGCGGGATCAGGATAAGGGGGATCAGGATGTAGATGGTGCTGACGCTCTTGAATGCAGAGCTGACGTTCAATCCAAGCGTAGCCGAAGAGATGGCGAGCGAGAAAAATACCACCCAGAGGGGAAGAGTGAAATCGGGTATTTGCAGAATGGCACACGCCGGCAGGATGAAAAGCAATGCCTGTCCCGCCAGAAGGAGCGCCTGAAAGAGGATTTTGCCGTTGACATAGCATGGCCAACTGAGGCGGAGGAATCTCTCCCGCAGAAGAACACGGGTATCACGGATGATCTCTTCGCCGCTGCTGTTGAGCCCCATAAAGATGGCGGCGACGACGGTGATGAAGAAAAAGGTGGCGATGTTCGGGTTGTCGTAAAAGAGGTATTCCCCTTTTTGGCTGCCCCGGCACAAAACCGCAACCAGCGTGCCGAGCAGGGGCGGGACAAGAAGGTTCACAAGGACGTATTGCAAGTTTGATATCCTGGTTTTGATGTCGCGATGCAGGAAAATCAGGGTTTGACGAAGCTTGTCCGGGCGGCTGAGGCATTCGGCGCCGGACGGCCGGGAAAGATTCTCTGCCGGAGCGGGCAGTTGCGGGCGTTCTTTTTTGTAAACGGTGTGCCATTCCTCCGGGGAAGTCAGTCTTTCGCCAAAAAAAGCGCCCCGTTCGTCGTCGGCGCGGGCCTCGATGATGTTGAATATCTGCTCCGGATTGACATTTCCGCATTCCGGGCAGACGCAATCTGCGCTGCCGGCGATGTAGGCCGCGTCCCTGAAATGGCGGATCGCCTCGATGGGATTGCCATCGAAGATCGGATATCCGCCCTTGTCCAGTATCCAGAGGCGGTCAAACATCCTGAAGATGGCCGACGATGGCTGGTGAATCACAACCAGCAGGATGCAACCTTTGGCCGCCTGCGCCTTGAGAAGCCCCATCACATTTTCCGAATCGTTGGACGATAGCCCGGAGGTTGGCTCGTCCACGAAAAGCACCTTGGGGCGGCGAATAAGCTCCAGCGCGATGTTCAGACGTTTCCGCTGTCCGCCGCTGATGGTTTTATCGATGGGTGATCCGACCTTGAGGTGGGCGGTCTCGATCTGCCCCAATTCGATCAGCAGGTTGGTTATGCGGGATTCCCGCTCTTCCCGCGCGAGATGCGACAATGCAAGCCTGGCGGCAAAATCGAGATTCTCAAAGACGGTCAGATCCTCGAAGAGCAGGTCATCCTGCGGCACGAATCCGATAACACCATCAAGAACCATCCTGTTTTTATAGATATCTATCCCGTTGATCGTTAAAGAGCCGTTATCCGGTTTCTGTGAACCATTCAGGATGCCAAGCAGCGTTGATTTCCCTGATCCGCTTGATCCCATGACGCCAACCATCTCCCCTCCCCCCAGGCGAAAGGAGAAATCATGCAGGCCATTGTCACTGCCGGGGAATCTGAAATCAAGAGCCGTCCCGCAGAACTCCAGCTCCGCTTCGCTCTTTCCCGTGTGGGCGCTGGCAAGCTCCGGAAAATAGATCACACCGGAAAAACCATCCTGAAGTATCCCGCCGGGCTGGAAGAGACGGGGTGCGCCGGGACAAAGCGGGTTGGCGTCGAGATAGAGCGTTTTCCCGAGCGCGGCGACAAAGCAGTAGGATTCATTCTCGGGGAAAAAGGAGACAAACGCCGCATTAAACCCTTGCCGGTTCAGAACGCGGCTGCTGTTTTCCACTTCGTATCCGGAGGTCAGGTGACAGAGGAAACGGTCCCCGGACAACGGGACGGGCTCCCCGCTGGAAATTCGGACGAGCAGGAGGAAATCCCGAAAGATATCTTCCGGGATCCTGAAGCGGGCAACGATCTTGTCGAGCAATCCCTGGAGGATAGCCTCCGAATCGGGGGATGATCTGCACACCTCCAGGAAACAGAGAAGCGTGGCATACTGTTTGACACGCGGCAACTCCCGGGCCAGTGTATCCGCGATCTCCAGAAGCCTGGACTCCAGGGCAGCCATGTCTGTATCTTCTGCGTCGTCGAAGAAATCGACCATGGCGTTGAATAGATCCAGGTACTCGTCAATCTTCCGGATACCAAGCTGTCGGCGGAGATAATCCCTGACAACCGGCAAGGTTTTTGCCCCACCGTCCTTGCCCTGCACAATGGCGATCACGGCGAAAAGATGGAGTATGGCGTTCAGGATTTTCTCGGACATATCTTCCCTCAAAAAAAAGGCGCTTCCATTCCATGCAGAAAGCGCCTCTTGTCCACCTCAGTTGCCCGACAAGCGGAGCGGTGTCATTTCGCCTTTTTCTCCACGAGAATTCCGGTGGCGATCTTTTTACGTTCGGGAGCGACCATTTTAAGAACCTCCTTGGCATCGGCCTTGCTCAGTTTGCCGGCCTTTTTCTTCAACAGGTTCACAATCGGGGTAAGGAAGGCTTTTTTCTCGGAAATCTCGAAGACGATTCTTTGCGACGGATCGGTATGAACCGCAGCCATCAGTTTTTCGACAAACTTGATATTGTTCTCCTCACCCGCCAGCGCGGCGATAGCGCCTTCGGATTTTCCATCACTCTGGATCACGGATTGCGCCACAAGATAAATGGACTCAATCTCCATCGCGTAGAATAAATCAACAGCAAAATGGATACCATCCGTGGATGCGGCAAGTATTTCAAGGTTGGCAATGACCTTCCGGTTCCATTCCTGGTCCAGTTTGTTGAGATCGGCATCGCTCATCTTTGTCGGATCTTTGAAAAAAGCCTCCATGGCGGGCGAGGGTTTCATGTCGATGTTGGCCAAGTCGCGTAGCGGAAGCTCTCGGGAAAGCCTGTAATATGCCTCGTAATATTTAGCCGCCTCGGCGTTCTTCCCGAAGGCCAGGCAGTAGAAACCATCAGCGATGAGCAGACCCATGCCCATCCGCTTGGCATCTTCTGTCTTGAAAACGGAGCTGTCGGGCTTCGCCAGAGCCGAGGACTGGAAAGAGACCAGCTTGTCTTTGCGAACGACGATGTACTCCGTGAGCGCGGCGGGGGAGTACTGCTTCAAAACCTGCCGGACGGTCTCGATGTTGAGCGGGGGACTCTCCTGACCGGCCTCGCTTATCCCGCCAAATGCGAGCAGCGCTATGACAAGGATTGCAAATGAAAACAAGATGGTACGGTTGAACCTTGGCATGAAAAGACTCCTTTCTGGTTTGTGGTTTATGGTTTTACTTCAAAAACCGGATGTTCTCATATCATCCATGGCTTCGTTATTCAAGACAGAATGGAATGGCAAAATGGAACAAAATGCAGTTCAGACCGGAATCATTACTCGTAGTGCAGCGCGTCGATGGGGTTGAGCAGGGAGGCTTTGTAGGCGGGATAGAAACCGAAGAAGAGCCCGACGAGGCCGGAAAAGCTGAAGGACATCAGGACGGAGAGCGGGGAGACGACGGTTGGCCAGCCGGCCAGGGCCGAAAGGATCTTCGACCCCGAGACGCCGAGAACGATGCCGGCAACGCCGCCGATCAGCGAGAGCGTCAGCGCCTCGATGATGAACTGCAACCGAATGTCCCAGGTTTTCGCCCCCACGGACATGCGGATGCCAATCTCCCGGGTCCGTTCCGTCACCGAAACGAGCATGATGTTCATGATGCCGATTCCCCCAACGAGCAGGGAAACGGATGCAATCGCCGCCAGCAGGAGACCCATGACCTGGGTTGCCTGCTCTCTGGCCTCCATCATCTGGGTCAGGTTCCGCACCGTGAAATCCTTCTCCTGACGGAGTCCGATCCGGTGGCGCTGGCTGAGCAGGTCGTTGATCTGCGTCTCCGCCGCCGCAAGGTCATCGGCGCTTTTCGCCTTTACTGTAATGGCCCGAACCATCCCGACGAAGCGGGTTCCGAAGATCTTTTTCTGCGCCGTTGTTAGCGGAACAATGATCGTGTCGTCCTGATCCTGGCCATGGTCCGACTGGCCTTTTTTTGCCAGAACACCGATGACCATGAAGGGAATTTTCTTGATCCGGATGATCTGGCCCACGGGGTCCATGTTGCCGAAGAGGTTGTCTGCGACGGTCTGTCCCAGCAGGCAAACTTTGGTGGCGTTTCGCACATCCTGGTCGGTAAAGGCCCTCCCGGAGGCGAGCGACCAGTCCCGGACCGGCAGAACGCCGGGGGTGGTCCCGGTGATCCCCGTCGACCAGTTCTGGTTGCCGTAAACCACCTGGGCCGCGCCGTTGAACGTCGGGGCCACATCGGAAACGGCCGGGCACTCCCGGGCAATCGCTTCGGCGTCGTCCTGCGTCAGCGTGGATTGCGTACCGCTTCCCATCCGGAGGCCGCCGGAGGTGCTGCTCCCCGGCATGACGATCAGGAGGTTGCTGCCGATGCTTGCCATCTGCTCGGAGATCTTCTCGCTGGCCCCGGTCCCGACGGCCAGCATCGTGATCACCGCGCCCACACCGATAATGATCCCAAGCATGGTCAGCGCGGAGCGCATCTTGTTGACCCGAAGCGCGCGAAACGATATCTTGAAAGTCGAGGGTATGCCGATCATCCGTGCCTCCGTCCGGTCATGCTCATTTTATCCCGCCTGTTTTACCGGCTCGTCGCTGACGACGAGACCGTCTCGAAACTTGATGATCCGCCGGCTGAACGCGGCAATGTCCGACTCGTGGGTGACGAGGATGATCGTGATCCCCGACTCCCGATTGAGCTTCACGACAAGCTCCATGATCTCGACGCTGGAGCGGGTGTCGAGATTTCCCGTGGGTTCGTCGGCCAGAATCAGCGGCGCCCGGTTCACCAGCGCCCGCGCGATCGCCACCCGCTGCTGCTGACCGCCGGAGAGCTGGTTCGGATGGTGGTGCTCCCGCCCCTCCAGGCCCATCGCCTTCAGGGCTTCCATCGCCCGCTGTCGGCGCTCCTTTGGAGGACATCCGTTGTAGAGCATGGGCAACTCCACGTTTTCCAACGCGGATGTGCGGGGAAGAAGATTGAACCCCTGAAAAACGAAGCCGATC
>Ga0247840_10005762_pt1 | contig 18349 bp, 20 predicted proteins | sample LaCruzMarch2015__FD_192404 | JGI IMG/M metagenome (GOLD analysis project Ga0247840, IMG submission 192404) | Freshwater microbial communities from meromictic Lake La Cruz, Castile-La Mancha, Spain - LaCruzMarch2015_17m | ecosystem: Environmental > Aquatic > Freshwater > Lake | place: Spain... | reverse complement strand
AAAAGGTTCCGCTTATCGCGCCATAGATTTTATTGTCGGCGAGGGCAGGGAGAAATTCCAGAATGATTTGACTGAATCCCTGGCGGCAATTTTAAAGGAACGGAACATCGTTATTCATGAGGCGCTTATCCGGCATGTTTCGGTTCCAAACGAAATTCTTGATCCCATCCAGCAGTCCAGCATTGCGGTTGAGCAGGATTTGACAAATAAGGAAATGCAAAATACCGCTCGCAAACAGGCTGAACTCAATACGGAGTTGGGCATGATTGATCAAAAGCAGGGGCAGGTAATACAGGAAACGGAGAAGCTAAAGGCCGAAATCAAAGCCGACCAGGATAAACAGGTGGCCGAAACGCGCGCCCAGGCCTTGAAAACAGTTGCTGAAATCGAAAAAGAAACGGCTTCGGTAAGAGCGCAAAAAACACGCAAAATCGGCGAAGCGGAGGCAAAGATTGTCCAGATGGTTGAAGGGGAAAAGGCAAAAGGGCAAACCCTCAAGGCGCAAGCCTTTAATGATCCCTCGGCATACAGCCTTTGGGAGTTTGCCTCCCGCTTGAATGATGACATTGATATAACCATTCTCCACGCCGGTGAAGGTACGTTGTGGACTGATCTGGAAAAAGCACGGCTTGGTGATTTGGGCGGGGCAGCCGTGATCAAAAAATCAGAAAACAAACAGCCGGTAAAAAAATAATGGGAACAAGGAGTAAGTTTGATCAAACCAAATGGAAGCTTGAAAGGGAGCGGTTCCGTCTGCCCGATCCTGAGCCTCCGCATCCTGAAGCTGATCTCTCTCTTCGTTCCGCAATTACACAGTTTTTTACAAAACTGGATTCTCAGACCGGATCAAGTGTCCATAAGATTCAAGAAAAATGGAAATTAATTGCGGGGACAATTGTCGCTGAACATTCCTGTCCCGGCCGGCTGGCCGGCAATGTCCTTTATGTTTACGTTGACTCTTCGGTGTGGCTGGCTGAAATTACACGTTTTCATTCTGATAGTATCTTGCGCAAAATTCAGAGTGAAATCGGGGCTGGTACGGTAAAAAGCATTCGGCTCCAAGTCAATCCTAAGGAATGCCGGATGGCTTTATCTTGAGGAATAGGATTTTTTGCATTGCCATCCGTCAGCTGACGGACATAAAAAGGAAACAAAAGAAAAATGAATGAAAATGCGGCAGAATTAAGAAACAACCATCCGTCCGCATGTCCCTCTGTCATTTCACAAGGGCCGATAATAGGTTTGGGGTATCGTCCACCATGGAGGCTGGGAAATGTCTGCCAGGCGCGTTTTGCCGCCAGGCACGGCCTGCATGTCATGCTGGCCCAACAGTCGGCGCGGGAAATTGAACGGACGGGACGTTCGTTTCAGGACGTCATTAACAGCGCCACAGTCAGCGCTTTTGAGGCCGGATTAAAACTTCCCTGGGGCGCCGACGGCGACCATCTGCGCAATGAAATGGAATTAACCGCCGCGGCCCAGGCCGGTTGCACACATTTCACCTATGATGTTTCCGCCGAACTGAACAAAGGTTTTGAGGCTGTTGTTGAGAAAGTCGTTAAACTATATGGCTTAACGCGCGCGATCAAAGGCGCGCGGAAATTCACGACGGAGATTTCGTTGGACGAGGGCGAAACTACGACAAGCATTGACGAGGTGGTCAAACTCCTGGCCGTCTTGAAAAAAAAACGCGTCATTATTAATGAAATTGCCCCGCGTTTTCCCGGATATTTTGAGAAGGCGATTGATTATTATCGCGAAATCAGAAACGGAAAACGAATCAATGATACGCGCGATTTTGAAGATTATCTGCGACAAATAGGGGAGGTGGCCATAAAGCATGATTTCCGCGTTTGTGTCCATTCGGGAAGCGACAAGTTCACGATCTATCCCATTATCGCCAGGGTATTAAAAAACAACTTTCACTTAAAAACTGCCGGCACATATTACCTTGAGGATCTAAAAATCGTGGCCCGGCATAATCTTGCGTTATTTATGGATATTTATAAGTTTTCATTTGCCCAGTTTGCGCGAGACAGGGCTACTTATGAATTGAGCGCCGATCCCGCAAAAATTACGGATTTGACGAAATTGAGCGGCGGGGAGATTGCTTCTCTTCTTCAATCCGGTACTGGCAATGACGATTTGCGGCAGGTCTTGCATGTAACCTATGGATCGGTGCTGACAGCCCGTGCAAATGACGGGAAACTGCGGTTTGCGGATAAAATGGGAAAAGAAATACGCGAAAATGCCGGCGAATACGAATCGGAATTGCATGCTCATCTTGAACGCCATTTTAAGACCTTTTTCCATTGAAATTAGTCCTTGATAATTACGTTTCGAGGAGAACAATGAACGGCTTAACGGTTACGGTTAATAATAAGGAGTAAGAAGCAGTGCAATTACCAATATCATTGATCATTGATGACGGAGCCTGCGTGAATCCCGCGTATTGGCTGCACCCGGAACAGATCCATAAATTCATCATTCCAAATAAATTCACGAATGCGTTTGCTGTCCTTTGCCGGCGATACGGGGTTAAAGGCAAATTCAGCGTGATGCCCATGCCGTCCGGATTGGGACGGCTTGACGCCCATTTGAATTATGTTCCGCAACGTCATCTGACGGGCTTTCTAAAAATTGTCCGCGAGCAGATTGCGCCGTGGTTTGACATCACGCCGGAGATCCTGACTCACCAGGCGGCCTATAACCTCAAAAATGGGGATCTGTTCCACATTTATGAAGATGAATGGGTCAAGCGGGCGAAGGTGCCGGAGATGATAGACTACCTGAGCCTTGCTTTCAGGATTCTGCGGAACGTTGGTCTGACGGCCACGGGCGTGACATCCCCGTGGTCTACCGGGATTCATCATGAAGCCGATTACGCCGAGGCGATCGGCCGAGCGTATTATCGCGTCTTTCGCCGTAAGTTCACGTGGTATTTTCTGCATTGCCCCCGGTTTGACCCCCATTCCCTTGGGAAAGGCAAGTCGCGCCGCCCCTGGATCTCCTGGCGCGATCGTCACCAGGGATTGGCCGTCGTGTCCGTGCCAGCACTGACGGGTCTCGATCCCTTCTGGGGCACAATGAGCCAGACGACGGAATCCCTTGCCCGGCGCGCCGCTTTGCGGGGGGTTGATATGCTGATCACGCGGAACGGACGGCAAGGCCGCTTGCGTGAGCTGTTCGACCGGGGTTATCCGCTGATCATGGTAACGCATTGGCAGTCGTTGTTTGCGGAAGGACGGAGCGCCGGCCTGGACGGTCTGGAAGAACTGCTTGTCCGAATTGAGCGCATCTTCTGCGGCCGGGTTAAGTGGGTGACGCTGAGCGACCTGGCCAGGAGCGCTTTGCCGACCAGAAAATAACATTGACCATCGTCGGCCTTATCGTTACCATTATTATAATTTGATATTAAAAAATCAAAACAATCTTGATTATATCGGCTTAACGGTTAGATGCCCACGGAAATTAAATTTGCGTTAGTCGGGTACGGTGCGCACAGTTCCAAGGCCGGTTATGATTGGGGCCGCGGCAACGTTATGTTCAAGCTGGCCTTGTCGGCCTTTGATTTCGTGAAGCCGGCGGCTATCTGCGATAAAAATCCGGAATCCCTGGCCGATGCGCGCATTAAATTTCCGAATGTTCCTGTTTTTACGGACTACGATGAAATGCTTCAAAAGGCCGCCATTGATGCCCTGTACGTGGCAACCCCGGCGACCTGCCATGCCGTTTTTTGCGCCAAGGCGCTGGAGAGGAACATTCATGTGCTCTCGGAAATTCCGACGGTTAACAGCCTGGAGGATGTGGCGCAATTGTGGGCCGCCCAGCAGCACAGTCAAACCCTGTACATGACCGCCGCAAACCCGAACTATTCGGCATTTATCCAGGCTGCCGTGGATTTGAAGACAAAAGGATTTTTCGGCGAGCCGTATTATGTGGAGGCTTCTTACATTCACGATATCCGCTGGCTTTTTCCGTCTACGCCTTGGCGCGCAACTTACGAGCCGATCCGTTACTGTACCCATTCGCTTGGCCCGGTTCTCCGACTGGTTGATGAAGACTTGGAATGGGCGACCTGTTTTGACACGGGCAGTCACATCAACCGTCAGCCTGGTCAGCACGATGCCATGGCGGCCTTGTTCCGCACGCGCTCGGGGGTGGTGGTCCGACTGCTGACGTCATTCATCAATAATCATGTCGGGGAAGGCCACGCTTACCGGTTTTTTACCACCAAAGGCTGTTTTGAGCGCACGCCGGCTTACCCCACCCATCGCGACGACCCGGGCGAACGCGCCCGGACGCTCTTTTATTCCACCGACTTTTACGGGGAACGGAAATGGATTGAGTTGCCGGTGGATCATATCCGGCCTGAATTTGCGGGCGAGGCCCATGCCGCCGGCCACGGCGGAACGGACTATGCCATGCTTCACGATTTTTTCCATGCTGTCCTGGAAGGCCGTCCTTCACCAGTCAGCCTGCGGGAAGGACTGCGCATGACCATGCCGGGTTTATACGCGGCTGAGTCCGCCAGACGCGGGGGCGAGTTGATGCGTATTAAGTATCCGTGGAGTTGACCGGCCCGGGGCGGTTGATTTTTAACGAAAAACAAACATCTTTTTGAACTTGGAATATTTTAATATGTGTTTATAATGTAAAACTAAAACAATAGAGTTACATATTAAACATACAAATATGTTCAAAAACGAAAACGAGGTTTTATGAAACGATACATATGCAATGTGTGCGGATACGTTTATGATCCGAAACTCGGCGATCCGGAACATGGTATCAAGCCGGGGACCGAATTCAAGGATTTGCCGGATTCCTGGACATGCCCGGAATGCGGGGTCAGCAAGGATGAGTTTTCGCCGGAATGACATTTAGCAGGGAAATATTGAAGGAGGAAAAAAATGGAATTAAAAGGAAGCAAGACAGAAAAGAACATTTTAACGGCGTTTGCCGGTGAGTCCCAGGCCAGGAACCGTTATACATATTTTACCGGTCAGGCCAGAAAAGACGGGCTCATGCAAATTACCGATATTTTTGAGGAAACTGCCAACCAGGAAAAGGAGCATGCCCATCGTCTGTTTAAATTACTGCGGGGCGGAGAAGTTGAAATTTCCGCGGCATTCCCGGCCGGAGTAGTCGGCACTACTCTGCAAAATTTAATAGCGGCCGCTGGCGGCGAGCATTATGAATGGACCGCAATGTATCCTGAGTTTGCCGCTACCGCCCGCAAAGAGGGCTTTGAAGAGATTGCGAAAGTATTTGAATCTATAGCGATTGCCGAGCGTCAGCATGAGAAGCGTTACCTCGGTTTGGCGGCCAATATTGAAAACGGCACGGTTTTCAAGAAAGAATCAACCGTTGTCTGGCGATGCCGCAATTGCGGTTACCTGTATACCGGCAAAGAAGCTCCGCAAAATTGCCCGGCCTGCGCCCATCCGCAGGCTTATTACGAAATCTTGGCTGAGAATTGGTAATAAAATAGTGGGGGTAGCCAATTATGTTGAATAAAAAAATGGCAAATGCCTTGAATGAACAGATGAATCGCGAATTTTATTCGGCCTACCTTTATTTGTCCATGTCGGCCTATTCGGCATATATCGGCTTAAAAGGGGCGGCCAACTGGTTTTATGTTCAATATCAGGAAGAAATGGTTCATTTTGATAAATTCTATCATTATGTTCTAAATCAGGGCGAAATAGTGGAGCTTAAAGCGGTTAAATCTCCTCCGGCAGAGTTCAAGTCGCTCATGGATATGTTTGAACAGACATTAAAACATGAACGCTATATCACGAAATCCATTCATGACCTGGTTGATTTGGCGATTAAGGAAAAAGACCACGCCACGGAAGTGCTCTTGCAATGGTATGTTACCGAACAGGTTGAAGAGGAAGCCAATGATAATGACGTTCTTGCCCGTTTGAGGCTGGCAGGCAAGGACGGCAATGGCTTGTTCATGGTGGATAAAGAATTGGCGACGCGAGTGTTTGTGCCGCCGACAACGGCCGCCAATGCGTCTGCCGCAAATTAATATTTTCTCCGGGAACCAACCACGATAATTATGGCCATATTGGCTGAAAAAAAAATATTTACTTTCGGGTTGTGGCTGGTTTGTTGTTTAGTTGCTTTTGCCGGTTCTGCTGCCGATAAGTATTTTGGCATAACGGCGAGCCTGCGGCCATCTAAGACCGGTGAAAATCAGCTGAGCATTGAGTTTATTTTCCCCGCCGGTTTCAAGCTTTATGCCGACCAATTTCTGGTCGAAGTTCCGAAGCAGGTCAAAATTATTCCGCTTTCATTACCGGTGCCGCAAATCGAAAAAGATGTTGTTTCCGGTGAGCACAAACTTGTCTATGACCGGTCGTTTTCAGCTGTTTATTTGGTTGAAAATTATACAAATGACATTTTAAGCGTTAAAGTCCGTTATCAGGGGTGCGATCAAACAACTTGTTTCTTGCCTGCCGAAAAAGAATTTCAACTTCAAATTGACGGCCCGTCACCGCAATTAACCGATTCAACGAATAATTTTGGATTGGCTGATAATGAATATGCCGGTTTGTTTGCGAATATCAGGAGCAATTATAAAGTTGCCGCGATTCAATCGGGATATATGGATGCACGCGGTTTTTTGTCTTTCCTGGATTTTTCGGGTAATCGCGGCGCCGAACTCAACTCCATTCAAAAAACATGGCAAGTTGGCAAGCTCTGGATCAGCGTACTGTTGATGCTGTTGGGCGGATTGGCGCTTAACCTGACGCCCTGCGTTCTTCCCCTTATTCCGGTAAATCTTGCGATTATCGGCGCGGGTGTCCGGGCGGTTTCAGTCCGGCGCGGATTTCTTTTGGGAACACTTTACGGATTGGGCATTGTCCTGGCCTACGGCGGGCTTGGTTTGGTAACCGTCTTGACCGGCGCGCAATTCGGTTCAATTAACGCGTCGCCATGGTTTAACATGGGCGTTGCGCTTCTTTTCCTGGCGCTTGGATTGGCGTTATTGGATGTGATTATGATTGATTTATCACGGTTTCAAGGGCGGATTAAAATGGAGGGAAGGGGATTAGTCTTTGTCCTTATCCCGGGGGCAGTATCGGCTTTGCTTGCAGGCGCTTGTGTCGCGCCGGTAGTTATCGCCGTCTTATTGTTGTCGTCCGATCTTTACCTGAAGGGACAAATTATCGGGCTGTTCTTGCCGTTTCTTCTGGGAGTTGGCATGGCATTGCCGTGGCCATTTGCCGGGGCCGGTTTATCTTTTTTGCCAAAACCAGGCAAATGGATGATGCATATAAAACATATATTCGCGGTTGTTATCATGATCGCGGCATTTTACTATTTTTACTTAGGCTCAAAATTGCTTTACGCGAAGTATAACATTCCGACGGATTCCCAGATCGGGCAGGCTGATGATAGTTGGCGCGTGTTTCCCGATGGGTTGGCGGCCAAGGAAACAAAGAAACCGCGCGCGGCCCTGGCCGAGCTCCCTGGCCGGTCCGAGTCCCCCTGGCCGATCCGAGTCGGCTCGGGCAGGCTGGCCGAGCTCGGGCCCTTCTTCGCCAAGGCTACGCAGGGCAGGCAGGCGCGCGGCAAGCCGATTCTGGTTTATTTCTGGGCAAGCTGGTGCAAAAGCTGTCAGGCAATGAATGCGGTAACATTCAACGCCACTCTTGTTAGAAAAAAAATGGATGAGTTTATCTGCGTAAAGTATCAGGCTGAAAATCCCCAAGACGACTCAACGAAATCAGTATTGCGAGAATTTGGCGTGGTCGGTCTGCCGACTTTTGTGATTTTAACTCCCGTAAAATAATTCTATTGCCGTCAAATATATAAATAAAGGATTTTTCCCATGTCTGAAATCAGTATCCATCAGTTTGAAAATATTTCGCTATTGAACGAAGCGGTTGCTGCTTTGCTTAAGCACCATTTTGAGCGGGAATATCCGGCTCTTCACGCCGTCATGCTGTCCGGCGGCAAAACTCCCCTTGAAGCTTATCATCTCGTTGCCGATGGAACGTGCGTTGCCTCGGCAGGTTTGAGACTTTTTCTCGGCGATGAAAGGCTGGTGCCGATCACGTCCGCCGAAAGCAATTATGGTAATATGCGATTCATGTTCGAAGCTTTAAATCTGCATGGAAATCAGATTATCGGTGTCAGTCCAGGACTAGAACCGGCAATGGCGACCGAACGATATGATTATGATCTTCGTAAATTTATCAACAGCGGCGGAGTGATTCCGCTCGGTTTGCTGGGGTTAGGAGCCGACGGTCATACCGCCTCGCTGTTTTGCAAAGAAGATTTGGAGCGCGGGCGTGGACGTTATGCCATTTCTGCCGTTGGCCCCGATGGTCTCAAAAGAGTAAGCGTTACTCCTGATTTGCTTTCTAAAATTCAGCAGATTGTTTTCATTGTTTCCGGCCCGGGAAAGCAGGCAATAGTTGACAAATTGATCAATCGCCCGGCAGGCGTGGTCGCCGGCATGGCAGTTGCCGGGGTAAAAATGAAACAATTGTGGTTCGCAATGTAAATTCAAGGGCGCAAAATGAAAGTTTTTCAATCCCCTAACTTAATTGAATTGCTTACTCCGAAGCAGAACTTGCCTGATTTTGAAACTGACCTTCAGATTTTTTCAGAAAGATTCAAGAAAATTATTGAACATTATGCCGTTGTTTCCATCCCGGATAATCCATTGGGCAACCTTCACTTTGCCGCGCCGGAAGTGTTGACCTATCTCTCCCTGCCGATTGATCCAGAAAGGTGCCTCATTCATCTTAACACGTTTCATCGAAAGAACGATCTCGATGATTTCCTGCGCCAGGCTAAGGAATTGAGGGTAAAGTATCTTCTTTGTGTCAGCGGAGATGGAAGCCAGCGCCTGACCAGGCTTAATCCCGTTGATCTTGGCCTGAACGTTGAAACGGTTACTTCCGTTGAATTGCTTGTTTATATAAGGAAGATGTACGGCGGCGATTTTATCTGCGGCGCGGCATTCAATCAGTATGAACCGCCGGGACACGAGATACAAAAGTTGAAACACAAGATTGACGCCGGAGCACAATTTATTATCACCCAGCCGGTTATTGGCCATGACGAGCGCGTGCTGAATCTGAAACAGCATGCTATTCCTGTTTTTGCGGGGGCATGGATGTCAAAAAGAATTGATTTGCTGAAACAGTGCCTTGGGGTAGAGGGTGAAAATATCCCCGGCGATTATGATCCCCTGGAAAATTTGCTGATTTTGCGTGAAACATATTCCGATTATGGATTATACTACTCACTACTTGGATTTAAGCGCGATTGGAATGAGATTATTAAATGAATAAATATTGCGGGGGATTAAATGAAGAAAAGAGAAATCAGGAAAAATGTTTATCTGCTTCCGTGCGTTGATTGGCATCGGCGTCTGTTTGACGCATTGATTCCGCTTCCCGACGGTACAAGTTATAATGCCTATCTTGTTCGCGGCAATGAAAAGACGGCCCTCATTGACACGGCCGATCCTGCGATGCTGGCCGAATTCATGAGCCAGCTTTCAGGCATTGATAAAATTGATTTTATCATTTCCAATCATTCCGAACAGGACCATTCCGGACTGATTCCGACGGTCATGAATAAATACCCTCATGCTGTAACGGTAACTTCCGATAAAGGTAAAAACATGCTTGTTGAGCATCTGGCAATACCCGAAGACAGAATCCGGGCGGTGAAGGATGGCGAAACGATTGACTTGGGCGGCCGGACATTGAAGTTTATTTACACTCCCTGGGTTCATTGGCCGGAAACAATGGCGACTTATCTGGTTGAAGAAAAAATTCTTTTCAGTTGTGATTTTTTTGGCTCGCATCTGGCAACATCCGACCTTTTTGTTGCTGATGAAGGCGTGGTTTATGAGGCGGCCAAACGTTATTACGCTGAGATAATGATGCCCTTCCGACAGATTATCGTCGGCAATCTTGAAAAACTGAAGGCAACCGAAATTGAAATAATTGCCCCGAGCCATGGGCCATTATGCCGGCGCCCTGCATTTATCATGGATGCTTACCGCGATTGGACGTCCGGTACGCCGCATAATCTGGTTGTCATCCCGTTTATTTCCATGCATGGCAGCACTGCGAAAATGGTGGATTACCTGGTCGGCGAACTTGTGGATAAAGGAATCTCCGTCCTGCCGTTTGATCTGGCCGTTACCGATCTTGGCAAATTGGCTATTGCTCTTGTAGATGCCGCTACCATAGTGATCGGGACGCCGACCGTCCACCTCGGCCCGCATCCTGCGGTTCATTATGCTGCCAGCCTGGCCAATGCTCTTAAGCCCAAAGCAAAATTTGCCTCAATCATCGGGTCTTATGGCTGGAGCAGCAAGGCCATAGAACACATTTCCGGCCTGATCCCTAATTTGAAGGTTGAAGTATTGAGTCCCGTGCTCTGCAAAGGTCAGCCGCGCGAATCTGATTTTGCCGCGCTTGCCGGACTGGCTGAAACAATTTTTTCTAAACACAGTGGATTGAAACTGAAATAAGAGGAAGATAAAACAAAATGACAAAAGTATTGATTGTTTACGCGACGGATTATCAGAACACGTTCAAAATGGCCGAGGCGGTGGCCGCCGGCGTTCATTCAGTGACGGATTGTCTGGCGGTTTTGAAATCAGCCGAACAGGCCGGGCCGGATGATCTTGCTGACTGCAATGCGCTGATTCTCGGCACGCCGGTCCACATGGGCAGCCCGGACTGGAGGGTGAAAAAGTTTATTGATAGCGTCTGCAGTCAGGCTTGGATGAAAAACGCTTGTGTGGGCAAGGTGGGCGGCGTGTTTGCCAGTGGAAGCGGCTATGGCAGCAGTGGCGGCGGGGCAGAGGTCACCATGATTGCTTTGCTGAACAATCTGGCCGAGCTTGGCATGATTATCATTCCGTTGCCGAAATCAACTCCCGGCTATGCCGAGGCGGGACTGCAATGGGGCCCGTGCGCCAGAACAGCGTCAACCAGCTTTGAACAACTGGGGGTTTCCGAAGCCGCGCTTCAAGCGGCAAAACATCACGGCGCCAATATCGCCCGCGCGGCGGTTGCGCTGGCTAACACGAAAATATTTATTGACAATCGTTAATAATATTTCAATACCATCCCCTGCTTTCGCCGGAGGTTAAGGCGGAGTCCTGATTTTCGGGGTCGTAGATAAACCCGTGATGGTCAACATGCAGGGGCTTTTCTGGCAGACTCCATGGTTTTTCCTTGCTGAAAACCGGCTTGGTGTGAAACTTGTTGTCCACCTTGCCCCGTTTTTCAAGATGTTTCATGCAGCCGATGATACAGCCGCGGGCGCCGCATAATGCCGGCACTCCGAATTTTGACAGCGCGGAGTAAGTCGGCACGGAAGGAAAAACGGCGTAGCTCAAATCAAATGCCTCCTTCCATGTTACTTCCTGCTGATCCACCGGCAGATATAATCCCGGATAGCGCTTTGCCAAAAACGGCGCCGTTTTTCGGTTCAAGCCCATGTGGGTCAGTTTGCATTTGCCCAGATCAATATCTCCCCATTCAATCTTTTTCCCTTCCACTTCGATTGACACCGCCTTGGTCTTCGGGATCGCTCCTCCGGGACATTCCACAACACACCGTTTGCACTTGTCGCATAGTTCGCCGATCCGGATCGGGTCCGGCTCCAGTTCGGCGTCGGTGAGTATAACGCCGATTCTCTGACGCGGACCGAAGGCTTTTGACATAAATACCTTTGACCACCCGATTTCACCAAGCCCCGCCAGGACGGCGGCAATCCTGAGCTGCATATTTACCTCCCTCATCGGCTTACCCGGCGCCGGGCTTGGACCGCGTGGCCCCCATTCACGCAGGCTGGCGCGCGATGAAACTCCGACCGCCTCAAAGCCATGATGTTCAATAAACCGGGCCATCTGGTAATTTGACTTTGCCAGCATGTCGTTCAATCCGGCATAGCAGAAGGTGGTATAGGAAGGCCAATGCGTCCCTTCATCAATGCCTCGGTAAGATCCGCGTAAGATACGCTTGATAAAAACCACCACAGAACGGCAACCCGGCATGATGGTCAGGGGATTCAAATCCGGCGGCGCATCCTTGAATCGCTCCACGCTGGCGACTCCCAACGCATCTACGTGGACTTTCTCAACTGCAAATTGTTTTAATTTCTGACTGGTCAGCATGATAAATTATCCTCCTATTTAATCTTTCCGAAACGGATTCTCAAATTGAACAGTCAACTTCTTTGCCTTTTCAAGGGTTGCCACACAGGCCCGGCCACAGGCCGCCCCGATCCGGTTCGGTTCATAGTCGGCGGTATAGGGCAGGGGAAAGACGCCGGTTTTACACACCTTGCAGCTTTCTATGTTCAAATGGCGCCAGCGGGCTTTTCCTTCGCACAGTTCCGCTTCCTCAAGTGAATTTTCCAGGATCGCCCCGGCCGGGCAGGCGCGACTGCAGGCATTGCAATTATCGCAAAACGATCCCTTGAACGGGGCGTCCGGTTCAATCTCCGCGTCGGTCAGCACGGCGAAAAACGCCTGGCGTGTGCCAAACTGGGGAGTTAAAAAGAATTTGCCCATTCCCATGGTTCCAAGCCCGGCCGCATGGGCGGCATACTCCATGTCCAAAATCACGTTGGGCGCAGGTTTATCCTGCCGGATTTTTTGCCCCTGATTTCTCAGTTGATGGGAATAATTGTATAGGGGCACGGCCTCCCATCCCGCCGTTTCAAGCCACCGGCAGAATAAATAGACGACTTCCCTGTAAATCACAAAAGCCCCCAGGTCATAACTGCTCCAGGCCGTTCCTTCCTCAATACCCCGCAGTGCGCCGCGGGTAATTTGCAGGCCCAACACGATCACCGAACGGGTGTCGGGCTTGATGGAACAGGGGTGGGCGTCCGGCGGCAGTTTTGCAAACCGGTCTATTGAGGCGATCCCGGCCAGGTCCGCGCCGTAATCCAGGGCCGCCTGCTTAGTTTCAGCATTTGTTATTTTTGTTTTCATGGTCTGTTTTTTTTCCTTCATATTTTGTTTTACCAACTGACATTTTTCGATCATCTTTTCGTTGAAACAGTTGCGATGCCCGTCCGGCGGCCTCCTGAACTGCCTGGTGCAAACAGGCGAAATGTTCTTTCGTAAGACGAAAATTAGGACATGACACACCCAAGGCCGCAATTACTGATTGTTTACCGACACCCCAGACTGCGGCCGCAAAAGAAGATTGAGCATTGAGACCTGAACGGCGGATGATCGCCGTTTTTTCGGCAGCGATATGATCCAGTTCGCGCTGCCAATCTTTAGAGGACCGTTGTTGTGGATCATTGTCGCCACCATCTTCCGCCATATGGCGGCGGATAAATTCATCCCGAACTGCCCCGGGCTGAAAAGCCACCAGGATACGGCCGGTGGCCAGACTCAGGGGATCGGTCCATATTTTCTGACGATATTGAACGGTAATATCTTGAGTTCCAGGAATGATAATAATCATTTCCGCCCGGGAACCGGTCAAAATAGTTGCCACCGCCGCCTCGCCTGTTTTGCGTGCAATATCTTCCACATAAGGCTTGAGCAGGCCCGGCAGAGACATGGCCGGGTCCCATTGAGAGCTTAAAGAGGGTATAGCCGGACCAAGCCGATAGCGGCCGTTGGTGTTGATCAAATAATTGCGAGCTGTCAACGTGCGGATAAGATTATGAACAGTGGCCACGTGCAATCCCAAACTTCTGGATAGTTCAGTTACGCCGATTTCATTTTCGCGGGCAATGGCTTCAAGAATATCGCAGGCCCGTTCAACGCTCTGGATTGTCTTACCTTTGTTCATTTCGCCCTTTCTCTTATTGTGCGATGATATATTACCATATAATATAATCAAATCAACATTTATTTTCATTTATTTATTATAAATAGTGGTGGACAGACTGCGCCATGCAATTCCAATTGAAAAATAAGCTTTTCACAGTCTCTTATTTCCAATATACTCAAATAATTTATTGGAAATGATTGAACTATGAATGAAGACCTGAAAGACAAAATATCCCGGATTGCGGCCGGCATTGAAGAAATGCGGGGTTATCTTTGACGTCCCGGGCCGTCAGAAAACACTGCTGGAACTTGAAAAACAGATGGCTGCGCCCGATTTCTGGAATGATCAAAATGGCGCCCGGGCCATAATTGACAAGGCCAACCAGAACCGCCTGATACTTAATCCATTCAAGGAGCTGGAATCACGCATGGCTGATTGTTCCCTGATGCTTGAATTGGCGGAGTCAGAAAAGGATGAAACTCAGCGTCAGCATACCATTGCCGAAATCACCCGCGATCTGGAAACGTTGGAGAAAGATTATCAGAAGCGCGAATTTGAATCCATTTTTGACGGAAAAATGGACAGTCAGAATGCCTATTTGAGCCTGCATGCCGGGGCCGGAGGAACGGAAGCCTGTGATTGGGCGGCAATGCTGTTGCGCATGTATCGCCGCTATTGCGAAAACCGCGGATTTGAAGTCAGTATAATGGATATGATGCCGGGCGACGAGGCCGGTTTCAAGAGTGTTACGTTCATGATTGCGGGGCCCTATGCGTATGGCTATCTGTCGGCGGAACGCGGTGTTCATCGGCTTGTCCGTATCAGTCCCTTTGACGCCAACAAACGCCGGCATACTTCGTTTGCATCGCTGGATGTGATTGCGGAGGTCGCCGAGGACGTTGAGGTGGAAATAAAAGAAGGCGATCTGCGCGTGGATACATTCCGGGCGGGCGGCGCCGGCGGACAGCATGTGAATAAAACCGATTCGGCCATCCGTCTGACCCATCTGCCGACCGGCCTGGTGGTTGGCTGCCAATCCGAGCGGTCCCAGCATGCCAACCGCGCCAAGGCAATGAAATTATTGCGGGCGCGAATTTATGAACTGATGCAGGACCAAAAACGCCAGGAAATGGAAAAATTTTACGGTGAAAAGGGCGATATTGCCTGGGGGCGGCAAATCCGTTCTTATGTCCTGCAACCTTATACCATGGCCAAGGACCACCGCACGGGCGTTGAATGCGGCAATGTGATGGATGTGCTTGAAGGTAATCTGGATTTGTTTATTCTTCCCTATATTAAATTCAAAAGAACCGCAAAAAAGCCGGCAGTAGTTGAACAGGCCGAAGAATAAAACAGTGATTTATGTATGGGAATTTCAAAGATGCATGGATTGTCATTCCGAGCGTAGCGAGGAATCTCGTTAGGGGACATTACCGCTGAGGAGATCCTTCGCTCCGCTCAGGATGACAAAGTGATGTAAGTTGCCCCGTTCTTCGAGGCTTAATTTAAGGAGAAAAAAAATGACAGTCAATAGCATGACGGGACATGGACGGGGTGAGGCCTCGTTCAAAGGCGCAAAAATTATTGTTGAACTTAATTCAGTGAATCATCGGCAGTTTGACCTGCGGCTTGATCTGCCGCCGTATTTATCATTTATAGAGATGGACATACGCCGGATAATTCATGCGTCTCTCTCGCGCGGTTCGGTTTCATGCCGCTTTTTTGTCGTTCCCGGCGCCCAATTATCCACTCAACAAATAATCATAGACCAATGCCTGGCGCGGCAATGTCTTCAGATTGCCAGCCAAATAGCGCGCAAACATAAAACGGCCGATGATTTTGGGATCAGCGCGCTCTTCAGTATTCCGGGAGTGATCAAGATTCTTCCGGCAAGCAGAAATAATGCAAAACTGAAACATTTGGCTGTCAGCGCCTGCCGCCAGGCGCTGAAACAATTGTGCGCCATGCGCGCCATTGAGGGATGCGCCTTGGAACGCGAAATTCGCTGCAGAATACAATGTTTGGATACTTCGTTGAACAAGATAGAACATCGCCGTCCGATAGTTGCGCGGCAATACAAAAGCAAAATCAAAGATTTGTTGGTTTCAGCGGCGGAGAATGCCGGCGATAAAAAAATATTACGTGATATTGTCATGCTGGCCGAACGAGGCGACATTGCCGAAGAACTGGAGCGGTCGCGGAGCCACTTGAAACAGTTCAACCAGCTTCTGACGTCAAGGGCGCCCGTCGGGCGCACCATGGATTTTCTAGTTCAGGAAATGATGAGGGAAATCAATACCATCGGTGCCAAGTCAAATGATTGCTTAATTTCAAATTTGGTGGTAAAGTATAAATCAGAACTTGAGTGTATCCGTGAACAGGTTCAAAACATAGAATGATTAATCCAAAGGATAAGAAGGATAAGCCGCTTTTGATTGTTGTTTCCGCCCCATCGGGAGCAGGGAAGACCACGTTGTGCAACCTGCTTTTGAATGAATTTCAAAACATGACGCGTTCAATTTCGTGCACCACCCGAAAAAAACGCCAGGGCGAGGTTCACGGTCGCGATTATTTTTTTATAACTTTGCCGGAGTATGATAAATGCCTGCATCGCGGCAAATTTCTTGAATCAGCCGCCGTTCACGGTCACCAATATGGAACGCCCCGGTCGCCGGTATTGTCAGCGCTGGCAGACGGAAAGGACATCCTGCTGGTGATTGACGTGCAGGGGGCAAAAATAATTCGCAACAATATAAAAAAAGGGGCCGACAATAACCTTAAGGCGGCGTTTGTTGACGTTTTCGTTGCCCCTCCCAGCATAAAAGAATTGAAAAAACGTTTGTTGAAACGCGGGAATGACTGTCCTGCTGAAATCAAGATCAGACTAACAAATGCGGCGCGCGAACTGAAGGCGTGGCGTGATTTTCGCTATGTAATTGTTAACGACCGGCTGGAGCAGGCTTACAAAAGACTGCGTTCAATAGTTATTGCCGAGCATTGCCGGAATGTTTATGCTTCCAGGTAAGTATCTTTAATCCAATGCGGGCTCTGCCCGCAACCCAAATTAGAAATCCGAATATCGAAATCCGAAACAAATTAAAATAACCTAAATCTCAATGACCAAAACTCAGCAACAATTCTTTGTTTCGAATTTTGAGCATTTGAATTTCGAGATTGTTTCGGATTTCGTGCTTCGAATTTCGGATTTTCTAAACATAGCCAACATTTAATGTCACAAAAACACAACATATTACTGGGAGTGACAGGTTCTATCGCGGCTTATAAAGCCGCCGAACTTGTGCGGCTCATGAAAAAACGCGCCTGGTTGGTTTCCGTTGTTATGACCCCGGCGGCAACCCGTTTTGTGGGTGAATTGACATTTCAAACGCTTTCTCAGAATCCGGTATTGGTGGATGAGTTCGAAAGAAAAGAGGCGTGGGATCCGGCGCATGTGTCATTGGCGGATATCGCCGATGTTTTCGTAATAGCGCCCTGCACCGCCAATGTTATCGCCAAATTAGCTCATGGCCTGGCCGATGACGCCTTAACTTCCACCGCCCTTGCCTGCAAGGCGCCTATGATAATTGCGCCGGCCATGAATGAAAACATGTGGCTGAACCCGGCAACTCGGGATAATCTCCGAATTATCAAATCGCGCGGTGCAATAATCGTAAATCCGGAACGCGGGCAACTGGCCTGCGGTTGGGTAGGGGAAGGCAGACTGGCGCCGATTGACAAAATTATGTCGGCGATTGAAAGAGCATTACGGCTTAAGAAGAAATAGAAACGGCGGCTAATTTTTGTCTGGGAAATTTCAAAACATTGAACATTTAACGCTCAACATTCCACATTCAACTTTGATCGGATAGATTTGAGTTCAATGTTGTCCGCCTTGGCGGATCCGCTGTGGCGGAAAAGTTGGATGTTGAGTGTTCAAAGTTTCTGCCTGCGGACTAATTTTATGAAAATCCTTGTTACCGCCGGACCCACCAGAGAACCGATAGACCCGGTGCGCTTTATCAGCAACCGCTCCAGCGGCAAAATGGGTTATTCAATAGCCTCCGTTGCGCTGCGCAGGGGTCATAAGGTTGTGCTTATTTCAGGACCGGTATCCGTTCAGCCTCCGCCAAACGTCGTTCTTATAAAAGTCGTAACGGCCGCCGATATGCTCGCGGCCGTGAACGAAAAAATCGGATCGTGTGACGCGCTTATCATGTCGGCCGCCGTGTCGGATTGGCGTCCGGCTGAATTCAGCAAAGAGAAAATCAAAAAGCACAAAATGCCTGATTTACTGCCTCTGGCGCAAAATCCGGACATTCTCATGACAGTTGCCCCGAAAAAAGGGAAAAGAATATTTGTCGGTTTTGCGGCTGAAACCGGCCGCTTGCGCCCCGAAGCTTTGCGCAAATTACGGGAAAAGAATTTAGATTTGATCGTTGCCAATGACGTCAGCCGGCCCGATGCCGGATTTGAAACCGATACCAACCGGGTGACGTTATTCTCCGCCGGCGGAAAACAGGTGGAATTACCGCTGATGACAAAAGGTAAAA
>Ga0247840_10005760_pt1 | contig 18368 bp, 20 predicted proteins | sample LaCruzMarch2015__FD_192404 | JGI IMG/M metagenome (GOLD analysis project Ga0247840, IMG submission 192404) | Freshwater microbial communities from meromictic Lake La Cruz, Castile-La Mancha, Spain - LaCruzMarch2015_17m | ecosystem: Environmental > Aquatic > Freshwater > Lake | place: Spain... | reverse complement strand
CAAGAATCAATACAGCAAGAACCGATACAGCAAGAATCAATACAGCAAGAACCGATACAGCAAGAACCGATACAGCAAGAATCAATTGAGCAAGAACCGATACAGCAAGAATCAATACAGCAAGAACCGATACAGCAAGAATCAATTGAGCAAGAATCAATACAGCAAGAATCAATACAGCAAGAATCAATACAGCAAGAATCAATACAGCAAGAATCAATACAGCAAGAATCAATTGAGCAAGAATCAATTGAGCAAGAATCAATACAGCAAGAATCAATACAGCAAGAACCAATACAGCAAGAACCAATACAAGAACAAATAGTTATGCCAAAACAAAAAAGAAAAGTTTATATAATAAGTAATATATCAGGCGGTGGGAGTAAAAAATATTTAGATAATATTATACAAAATTATTATACAAATGTACATTTTATAATAATTCGTTGTATGGATGATTTTAATAAACATATTTTTAAACCGACAGATATAATTTTTTTACAACATATAATATTCACAGATATTAATCCAAGTGATATATTAAAAATAATATATAATACTAAAGTAAAACTAATAATAACAATTCATGATTTTGTATGGTTTACTAATAGCAATAATAATAATTTAAGTGAAAATGATGTTGAACCGTATTTTGAAAATATATATATAAAAGATAATATAATTATAGATCCAGATATTATTACTTTATTAAATATAGCCAATTTAGTAATTCATCCATCAAAGTTCACTATAAAACATTATAGTAAATATTTTTCTACAAAAAATAATATTTTATATAAACATAATGATATTAATATTCAAGACAATAAAATAATACCAATTATTAATAATAATAAAATAAATATAGCGAGTTTTCATAAATTATCAAAATATAAAGGAGAAGAAAATATTATATTATTAAAGAATAAATATAAAAATTATAAAGGTTATACAATAAATTTTTTAACTGATATTCAATATAATGAAAAAAATTGGTACATAAAAATGAAACAAAATAATATACACGGTTTATTACATTTAAATAAATATGGTGAGACATATTCATATGCTTTAACAAAAAGTTTATCTTCTGGATTACCAATATTATATAATAATATTGGAGCATATAAAGAACGTATTAGTAAAAAAAAGGGAACACATTATATGAAAGTTATTGATAATGAAATAAATTATAATAATGAATATAAATTATTTATTAATTTTGAGTTTTGGTTAGATTACATTATAAAAAATAATGGATTAAATACATCAAATGAATATGAAAAAAAAAATGATTATGATGTATTGAAAAAGAAATATAATGAATATACTATGATAAAATATAATGAATTATATGATTTTTTATTTAGTGACGTATATAAAAAAGATATATTATCAAAAATACATAAAAAAGTAAAACCATTTGCTATATATTTTCCACAATTTCATAAAATAAAAGAAAATGATATTAACTTTTATAATGGAATGACAGATATTAAAAACTTATATGAATTAAATAAAACATTATATTATTATAAATTAGATACACCTTCTTTAACAGAATTAGGTTTAAAATCTATTCTAGATTATGACCTAACAAATGAAAAAATTATTCAACAACAAGTAAGTATAGCTAAAAACTATGGTATATATGGTTTTGCAATATATTATTATTGGTTTTCTCATAATACAATTACGAATAAAAATACGATTATGGATGAATGTTATGATTTATTTTTCAAAAATACATTAGATGGATTTAAAATATTTTTTATTTGGGCGAACGAAGATTGGACAAAAAATGAAGCGTTTGGTAATATGAATATTGGAGTAAAAATTGTAAATATTTATGAAAAAATAAATTATGATAAAAATATTGATAACTTAATAAGATATTTTAAACATGATAATTATTATAAAATAGACAATAAACCGTTATTTTATATTCATCACCCATTCGATATTAGTGATGAAAACTTAATATTATTTAAAGAATTATTGAATAAAAAATGTATTGAAAATGGTTTTGATGGAATAAACTTATATTTGAATAACATGTCAAAAACATATGATAATTTTAATAATTATAATTTTCATCCAAATTATAAAAAAAATATAGAAATAAATTATAAAAAATATGTTAAATTAAGTTTGGATAGTAATAGTAATTGTATTTTTTTTGATTTTAATAATAGTGCTCGTATGTTTAAACCATACAAACCAAAATTAATTACCGCATATAATAATAATAATATATATAATCAAGATGATTTTGTAAATAAAGTATTACAAAATTATAAAGGTAAAGATGTAAACAATGATATATTATTAATTAATTCTTGGAATGAATGGGGAGAAAATATGGCGATTGAACCAGGAAATATAAATCATTATAAATATTTATCACTTATTAAGAACAATTTGTTATCATTTTGTGCGGACGATAATATTGTCAAATAATGATGTAATTTTAGTATTTTTTCCATAAATATCAATATCATAACGCATTTTAATAAAACAACGTAGACATATAACGACATCATATAGAGCATTATGTAACTTAGTTACATCTAACATATTTTCTTTACCAAATAGTGTTGTATATAGAACAGTCAGTTTAGGCATTTTGTAATATTGTTTACCAAAACGATTTAAAGCAGCAATTTTACAAACAAATGCTCCATTTTTGGCAGTACAATACATTTTCTTATTTGTATATATTTCTTGTATATAATTATTAAATATTGGTTTGTTTTGTCGCAATCGGTCCATTTCGACAAGTAATATATTTCTGTCAAATTTAATATTGTGAGATACAACAATATCTGCTTTACGAAAATCTGACATAAACTTACGAATAATTTCGTCAATTGTCAAGTTAAATTGTTTTCGATAATGTTTTGTGTATCGATTTAATACTCGTCGTGTTTTGCCTTGTGTTTTTTCTAATGATATATGATGAATTGCTTCACTCTCAGGAGATATAATCACCCCTTCGGTTAATCGAACTATTTCATCAAATATTTTCGCCGTATTTTTTTCAGTATCATAAAGAATATATGATAACTGGACTGCATGGGGATAATCCGCTTCGTTTGATGCAGGTATAACGTGTCCTGTTTTCATATTATTTGTAGGAGTCAATGAATAATCAGTCCACGCATTTTTAGGCAGACATGTTGTTTCAAAATCGAATACCATAATATATCTTGGTATTGATAGTTGCATTTTTTCAAAAAAAGACGACGTCATTATTACTTAATATAAACTATTCATATTAAGTAATTTTAATCAATTTATTTATATTCTTTACAGATACCAAAAGTCTTTCTATGCCATAATGTAATACCATGTTCTTTAATCCCTTTAATATGTTGTTGTGCACCATAACCTTTATTACTATTAATGTTATATTTGTCTATCAATTCTGGATTATTTGTACATAACTCATTAATATATTCATCTCTGGCAACTTTAGCAAGTATTGATGCGGCTGCAATAGAGCAATATTTATTATCACCACCTTCAATACATGCGTGAGATACACATTCAAACCTTTGTCGATTTTTATTATATATATTCAACTCATTAAAATAATTTCCATCTACTATAAGATGTATATCTTCGATATTCATTTTTGAACGTGATAGAATATCACGAACACACTGATGCATTGCTTGTTGAGTTGCTTGTAAAATATTAACTTGATCAATCATATCTTCTGATTCATATTGAATTGACCAGAAAAGAGCATTTGATTTAATATAATCAGACACTGATTTTATCTTCTTTGTTGAATGAAATCGTTTACTATCTTTTAATAAATGATATTGAAATGTATCGCTATTTTTAGGTAAAATAACTGCGGCAACATATACGCGGCCAAATAATGGACCGCGTCCGACTTCATCTATACCTATCTCAATTTTTTCTGAATCGTCGAAATAATGTGGTTTAAGGGTTTGTAATTTAGTATTTATTTTAGTGTTTTTCATATGTGTTGTCATTGTAATCAAAATAACATAATAAAATATATTTATATTGAATGACAATTATATTTTCATATATAAATATATGACTTATTTCAATGATTTGATTAATAACGACTTCATAAAAAATCCATTAAATATATTTGTTATAATATTATTATCTCTTGTACTACTCGCGACTTTAGGAGTTTATAAAGAAGGTTTTACTTCATCAGGAACAAATAATATGAATACAAATACATATACAAATACAAATGGTATAACCACAAATACGAAGAAAATATATATTGATGGTAATGAACTAACTATTAAAAAATTTATAGGAACAAATGGTAATACGGCAGAAGTTATTGCCCTAAATGGAAAGAGTGAAATTATAATAACAGATATAAATGGCAAAATAACAAAATATACTTATAATAATAATACTAATAATAATAATAATACCAATAACAATAACAATAACAATACAACAGGTTCTTATATTACACAACAAACTATATTTTATGGACCGTTTGGTGGAACAGCAAGAGTTACAAAAGGACAAAATGGTAATTATTTAATAGAATTAACTAATTCGAAAGGTATGACAGAATATTATATACAAAATACGTCACAACAACAACAAGAAATGTATCCTGGTTCTTCTACATATGCAAACGTTCAATCGACAAATCAACCTTATACTTATCCTTATTCTCAACAATCACAACAAAATGATTATTCAAGTTCTTTACCTCCTGGAATACCTGCAAATCAGATACCACCTGGACATGAAGATTTATATATTCTCAAATCTGAAGTAATACCGCCAGTTTGTCCAGCATGTCCTGCACCAATTACATCAATTAAATCGAAAACAGATAATTGTGCGCCGTGTCCTCCTTGTGGAAGATGTCCTAAAGCTGATTTTGAATGTAAAAAAGTACCCAATTATAGTTCAACAAATAATGACCTACCTAGTGTTATTTTACCAGCATCATATTCTACATATGGTTCATAGATAGATACGATTATATAAATTGAATATTTGTCGAAATTATTTCATCTATAAGTTGAGTTTATTATCTTTTGCCTTTGTATATTTAGAATTATAATTTTGAATGATTGTATCATTAATATATAATACAATTAATATTATAATAAAAGAGAGTATTACATAAATTACCCATTTATATATATAATCTAACCCTATTTTAGGTACTAAATTATATGCAATTAAACCATATATCATTGCACCAATATCTAATGAATTAAAAAACATCATGATAATAACACACAAAATTATAATTGTAAATTGAAGGATAAAGTAATTAAAATATTTGCTGAAAAATATAATGACAAAATAACCGATAATAGAAGATATTATATTTGATATAATATATTTATTCCATGAAGAATATCCATTCATATAAGAATATATACTAGGTATTAGTGTTATCAAAAAAATATGTATAGAATCTTTTAATTTATTAGTATTAAATAATGGAGAAATAATAAAATGCAGTAAAAATATTATGATAATAAATAATAATATATGGTATACAAATAATTCGATAATGACTCTATTAAAAAATTTAGATTGGTCTAATGAGTTCAAATAATGATATGGTAATAAGGTAATTGTTGTTTGGTTAATATTTTCATTTAAATGAATATATTCTGTTGCAGTAAACTTTCCAAAAAACTTTATCATATTTGAATATAAGTCCATTTAATAAATAAGTATAATATTAAATAATATTTTTTACAGTTTATTCATTTTTTATCCTAATTTTTACACATTTTTTATCTAATTGAAATGATGCAATTTTAGTCTCTTGTGGTACAATTTTAATAATACATTTTGATTTTTTGCCGTATAATGGATTAAAACAACCTTTTTCTTTATTGTTTTTGTCGATTTTATCGCAACCTCTTGCTCTAAAATGTTCAAATCGTTCTCTTACTTCTTCATATGTTAATCCTGATTTTTTACCTAACATTTTATTAATTATTTCATGTAAATTATACATATATAATGAAAATGTATATCGGTTTTTCATATGAGCCATAGTAAGTGGTGCTGTCTGTAAATTATTCTTTAAGTTTTCTCTACAATGTTTACAAGGTAATACATTTTTCAAGTTCATAATAAAATCACGATAATTACGTTTATCTTCTGTAGTTGGATTTACTGGATAATTAAAACTTATCGTATGTAAAAAGAACCATATAGTTGGACCCCAAACACTAGTCAAGAATCCATCTCCACTACTATAATCATTCTCATTATAAATAGTATAAGTCTCATTTAATTTTATGCGTTTAGATGTTTTATTATTATTTTGACGTTTACGTCTTGTTTTTTTCATATTATATAAATATAATAATATAATCTATTTTGTAAGAAAATCTATTTTGTAATAGACTTAGTATATTTAGGACAACAAATTATTAATGCTAATAACTTATCTTCGTTAAAAAATCGACAAATTATATATATATAATTTATATGTATAATTTAAAAGACAATTTAACAAGTAGTATTAAAGGGTTAACTTATTTAAGAGGCGGTTCCGTTTTTAATAATAATACAAAAATTATTATTTATGTAGTCATAGTATTAATAATATTATTAATAATTTATTATGTATATGTCAAATATGTAAATCCAAAACTAAAAGAGGTTTATAAACCAAATAAAGAACAGGTTTCAACATCATCTAGTTCGGGAAATGCGTCTGGAAATGGTAGTAATACTGTTGAATTGTTTATTTTTACAGCAGATTGGTGTCCGCATTGTAAAGCAGCAAAACCAGAATGGGATGCCATAAAAGCAAAATATGATAATACAGAATTAAATGGGTATATGATATTATTTAAAGATATAAATTGTACAACAAACTCTCCCAATACTGATAGTTTAATGGATAAATATAATGTCGAAGGATTTCCAACTGTAAAAATGCTTAAAGATGGAAAAATAATTAATTTTGAGGCAAAAATAACGCAATCCAATTTGACTCAATTTATTACTACTACAATATAATAATATCATTCATAACAATTTAATTTCGACAAAAATCAAATCCTTGATTGTACCCAGTTTCATATAAAAGTAATCGGTCTTCTTCATGAAATAATATATTTTTAATTTTAGAAAATGACATTTTATCTAATTTTATGGGTATTTCTAATATATTATTGGGTAGTGGAAAAGTAGGATATAAGAGGTGATTAATATAACTTATAAAATTATAACATAATACTCCTATAAACTCCAAAATATTAGAATCGGTATTACAATGAATATATTTATCTGTCAATCCATAATCATAATAAATACCTAATATTTTTTCATCTTTTTCTGAGTTTTCTATACATTGTTTTATTGGATAATTACATAAAAAACTTCCATCAATATAATATTGATTAATATAATTATATGGAGTAAATATAATGGGAATAGAAGAAGACATATATATCGCATAAATAATTGGTAAGTTTGGATGATTCTTGTAAGATAATTGTTCCAATACAAACTTATTTACATTAAATACATATATGTATAACTCTATTTTTGTTAATTCATATAATTCTAATAATGTTGTTGTTGTCGACATTTCTAATAATTCAAAAAATGGTTTAAAAAATATGAGAGATACAGTTTCGTCATATATACCTTTTTTGTGATAAATATTTACAATATGATTAATATTTATTTTAAATGTTTCATGAAAAGGACGATTAATAATATAATTATGTATTGAATCTATATCTATACCTAATTTTTGAAAACATATAAATAATGATATTAAACTTCCAACAGAAGACGCATGAATCGTTTTAATTTCATTAATATTTAGTTTTTTTGAATCTAATAAAGAGTTTATTGTACCATATCCAGCAATTCCAGAAGGTCCACCTCCAGATAATACTAAATGTTGTATATATTCTGATTCTGATTTTAATTCTGACATATTTCCATATACGATAAAAAAAAAATAATAATAACTTATTATATGAAAAGTATTAGTTATAGTTATAAAGAAATTGAGGCGAATATAAATGGTAAAACGTATCGTCGTTGTTTTAAAAATAATAAAAGAGTAAAATGTCGAAAAAATACAACAAAAAAAATGTATACTGATGTGTTTGATCCTATTTATTATTCGCTTTTTCCAAAAAAAGCAAATAATAGTAAACGACGCAAAAATAAGTAATTTAATAATGAATAAATTAGTTATTATTAATAGAATAAATTATGAATAAACTCTTCTATTCATAATTTATGGCGAATATTTTCACTCTCGAAAATATTAATGATTTTTCTGAAAAAATTAACTTAGATGAATTATATGAAAAGAAAAAACAATATGATTTGAATAAATTAGAATTATATAATAAATTGCTTAATAGGATTCATGTGAAAATTAAGACGACTTCAAGACAAAAAATAGATGAACAATTTTGTTGGTATGTTGTACCAGAAATAATTATAGGTGTTCCTAAATATGACCAAGGAGCATGTATAGCATATTTGTTAAATAAATTAAAAGATAATGGGTTTTCCGTAAAATATTATCATCCAAATACTTTATTTATATGCTGGAATCATTTTGTTCCTTCATATGTAAGAACTGAATTGAAAAAAAAAACAGGAATTATTGTAGACGAGTTTGGTAATCAACAAAAAGACGAACAATCTACTAATACAAAAATGGAAGCAACAAATGATACGGTTTTATTTAATAAAATATCGACAAATACAGCAACAGTAACTGATACGAATAAAAAATATACACCTATTCAATCATATAAACCTACTGGAAGTTTTGTATATAATAAAGAACATTTATCTTCATTAGAGAAGAAGATGTCATAATAATTTATCATAATAATTTATCGTATTATAGGTTGTCGACAAAGTGGGCAATTATTTATTCTTCTTGTTGAACAACCATTAAAACATGGTACACAAATTGTATGAGAACAATCATATCTTCTGGAAAACAGATTATCAGGTCCTTCATTTTCTAGACAAACTGGACATTGTTCTACCTCTACATTATCTGATTCTGAATTAACTGATTCATCAATTACATTAATACATAATACAATATTTTTTATTGAATCATATCTTATTCCAAAGTTTTGTGATATTGGAGTAATTATATTACGATTACATGGTAAATTGGTTGAGTCTTCATATACTACAATATGATATTTTTCAGGAGTTAATCCAAATTGTAATAGAATATCATGACATATTGTTCCAAACATATTTTTTGTTGTCATATTTGATAAGAATGTATATTTTAATACACGATATGGTGGTGATGTTATTTTTATTGATAATTTAATATAATATGGATTGAGATATGTATTATAATAATTATAATGATTATAATTATAATTATAACTATTTATTATGTCAGAAGAAGAATTTAAATTTGTTTGTGTCGTTGATGCTTGCGCCATTGTTGTTTAGATTGATTTAAAATATATAATTACTTTTTAAATCAATTTTTCTTTTACGATACACAATAGACAAATCAAAGAACTAAATGTATTGTAGATTCTTTTTGAATATTATAATCAGAAAGAGTTCGTCCATCCTCTAATTGTTTACCAGCAAAAATAAGGCGTTGTTGATCAGGAGGAATACCTTCTTTGTCTTGAATCTTCTGCTTTATAGCATCAATATTATCAGATGGTTCAACTTCTAATGTAATCGTTTTACCAGTTAATGTTTTTACGAATATTTGCATTTTATTTAGTATGATAGTAATGTTTAATATCTTTTACATAATAAATAATCTAATCTAAAAATCATAATCTTCATCAAAATTTTGATAATAATGTATTATCTCATTAATAAAAATATCACGTTCTCTTTTTTTTAGTAAACCCCATAATATATTGATTTTAAACTTCATTGAGTTAGGTTCGTCATTTCGTAATTCAATATTTCTAATATATTTAAAAACCGTATATGTATAATGAGTACGATTTGATAAGTTTTCGCCGAAATATGCGGTTCGTTTAATTGGATTTACAAATGGTAATCGTAAAAATATTTTATAAAATAATGGAGTATATCCATACATCATAGGCACATTATTATTGGCAAATCTATACAAGTCGTTATGTAACGAATATAAATACTCATCTTGATAATTCGTTATATCTTCAATAATGTGGTAATAATAATCATAAATTAAATGTTTACTGTAAAAATAAGATAATATATCTTTGAGTAATTGTTTAGGCTGTGGATTCTGTGCATAACCTAGAATATGATATTGAATATCAAGTGAAAGAAGATGTAGTGGCATTTTAATTGTATCACTTGTATTATTTGTATTATTTGTATTATTTGTATTATTTGTATTATTTTTATTTTTATTTATGACAACTAATGTAGATTCCATTATAATAATATAATATAATTTCTATTTATACAGAATGTCGAAAGAAATTAATTGTATTCTGAATATTAGGAATAGGTGTAGACAAAATAGAATAATTAGACATTGTATTATTTACAAAATTAGATAAAGGATTATCTTTTGGATTCTTGATAGGTGAATGAATATTTAACATAATCATTTCAAGAGAATCTATTTGATTTTGTGTAGTACGAAACATTATATTTTCAACAATTGCTTCATATATTTGAATACCTTTTAAGAAGTTTTCTTCGCAATTTAAATACATTTCGACAATCAAACTTCTCGATTCTTCAATATATTTATATAATTGTTTTTCTGTCAAACGTGGTTCAATACGAATGGTTTTATTGTCATCTGTATAAATAAAAATGCTATTAATAATATCTAATAATTTTTTTTGATAATAGTTGACATTACGCATCATAGTATTTAAATTATTTGCATAATTTTTAATAAGAACGCGCGTAGTACGTTTTCCACCAAATTGACCATTTTTATTTGTATTTTTATTTCTAATAGAGAATGATTCGAGAATATTTGCATCATCATCAATATCAGATTCTTTTTCAACATTATTAAAATTAGGTTGAGAATCAGGTTCAATATTTATAGAAATATCTGAATAATGATTCAATTTTATATCAGAAAATTTTGTAATATTAGAAGGCATAGTTTTATTCTTTGTAAAAACCTTGTAAAACTCTTCTAAATCACGTTGAAACTCACTCCGTGTTTTTTCAGTCATTCCATGAAACTCGCCAGTAGTATAGTCATATTCAGAATCATAATACAAGTTTATCAGTTCAGGTATTCCTGGTTCATCCATAAGAGAGTCTTTATTTTCTACTTCACCATGTAGATTACCCAATAATATATTCATTTTCTCATAACATAAACCATTACTATATTGTTTTACTTCAATTCCATCTGGGATATCATTTTTCTGTCGCAATGTTTTTGTCACTTTATCTCCAGATATATGGTCAATGTATTCATATTTAGGATGAATTGTCATCATAATTGCTGCAAATAGATGTCCAATTTTTACATAAAACTTTGCAATTTGATTACAATCTGATAATTTATTAGAAATATGGTCAATATCTTTTTTTTGAGCATATATAACGGTTTCACCATGTTCGACTCTATCACGCATTTGTTTTATATCAATTTCAGAATAATATCGGTTCAAAATATCACCAGTTAACATAACCAACTTGTCGCAATAAGATTTATTATGTAGATTTTTCATGGTATTGAAATCAATTGTCAATATATATTGTGACGCAATATAATCAATTTTATCAGCAAAATGCGCATTTTTTTCGGTAAACTGTTTTTCTTTATCTCGTAATAAATCTTGACCCCATATGTATAATTTAGTATGTAAATTATCGTCGATATTACTGTCGTCTACTTTACGATTCGTTGATAAACTTGCAGAAGATATATTACCCATATACATCATTAATATATAAAAAAATTGAATTAAATACATATTATTATTATTAAAAGAATTATGAAAGATATTAAAGATATAATGATGCCAACAGAAATGAATCCTATATCAGTATTAAATACATCAACAACAATAACTAAAAGCAAAAAAAAAAAAAGAAAAAAAAAAAAGGTACAACCTCAGCCAAATACAAGGCAGAATTGTGGAACAATTTCGATAATGAAGTCTTTCCAGATAAACAAAGCAAATTAGAATGTATATATCGAAATTGTGGTAGCAGAGAAAATTGTGAATATTGTAATTCTATTTTAGCATTTTCAGATGAAGGTTTTCTCACTTGTACAAATACAAGTTGTGGTATTATTTATAAAGATATTGTCGATCAATCCGCCGAATGGAGATATTATGGTGCAGATGATAACCAAAATGCGGATCCCACGCGTTGTGGTATGCCAATTAACCCCTTATTACAAGAATCATCTTTTGGTTGTAAAGTTCTGTGTAATGGTTCAACTAGTTATGAAATGCGAAAAATACGCAGATATACAGAATGGCAATCTATGCCATATAAGGAAAAGTCGCAATATGATGAGTTTCAAAGGATAACAATCATGTCGCAAAATGCTGGAATACCAAAGGCAATTATTGATGACGCATTTGTATATCATAAAAAGATATCAGAATATGATACAACATTTCGTGGAGATAATCGTGATGGTATATTGGCTGCTTCAATATATATATCATGTCGTATTAATAATTATCCGAGAACCGCAAAAGAAATAGCAACAATATTCTTCTTGGATGTCGCTAGTGCTACAAAAGGTTGTAAAAATGCGTTACTTATTATTAATGATTTGGAAAAAGATATGGATAATAAAGAAAAAACCAATTTCTGTAAAACGACGCCAGTATCTTTTATCGAGAGATATTGTAGTAAACTTAATATTAATACAGAAATGACTAATTTATGTAAGTTTATATCAATAAAAATTGAAAAGAATAATTATATGCCGGAAAATACGCCAAACTCAATTGCAGCAGGCGTCGTATATTTTATTGCACAGGTTTGTAACTTAAATATTACAAAAAGAGATGTTAAACATACAAGCGATACAAGTGAAGTTACTATTAACAAATGTTATAAAAAAATAGAAAAGTTCAAAGAAGTATTAATACCTGGTAGAATATTAAAAAAATATTCGAATGCTATTATTTAGTTAGTTTAATTATAGATAATATTAATATTAATATTAATGTTATCTTAATGTTAATATTATTTTCATTTTTATAATGTTTTAATCATTATATATATTATAATGCTTAATTTTAGAGTTATTAATAAAAGACCATCATTCATTTCAAAAAAACCAATAATAAAGAGGAAACATATTGATGATTTTTATATAGTAAATGAACGTAAAATTCGTGAATGTACATTAAAACATGAAGTATTACATAAATTACAAGAAACTTATACATTTTCAAAATCAAATAAGTTAGCTTTTATTCATCCTACAAAATGTGGAGGAACTACTGTAGAAAACTTTATGCATGAAAACTATCGCAAATATTTTCAATTAAATAAAGCTCACGGTCAGACTTGTTTAAATCATAATAATCCTGTTATAATTGTGAGAGACCCTATTGACCGTTTTAAATCAATGTTCAAGTTCTGGAAATATGGGAGTCGTATAAATAGACGCACTGAATCATTTCTTAATAAATATAAAAATGTTACTGTAAAACAGTTTATTCAATTTATTAAAAATGATAAAAAAGAACATTTATTTGGTGGCGTAACTTGGGACGTTCATATCAAACCCATTACTCATTGGATTAAAAATACTAAATTACATAATATAATCATATTAAAATATCAAAAAAATCTTGATAATAGTGTTCAAAAATTATTAGAAATAATGAAAATACCTTCTAAAAATGTTCATGTTCCGTATTTTAATGTTTCAAGTACTAAAGAAAACGTTATTCTTGATGATGAGGATATTCAATTTATTAAAGAATATTATAGTTCGGATTTTGAATTATGGGAAAAAATTATTGAACATCCATATTTATTTCGTTTTGTTATATAATTTTATAATTTATAATATAATATAATATATAATATAATATTTTTATTCGTGAATCTTCTTGTCAGTTGTATATATTAATTCCAGTTAATCCACCTAAATCTACCATACATTTGGTTTGTTTCTTCACTTTGTACTACTGTTGATACTGTAACACCATCTCTTCTTTCAAGACTATTAATATAGTTTCGTATCAACATAGCTGTTCTATTATCTGTTATATCAGAATCATTACTTGTATTTTCAAACATATTTTCACTATTATTTGATACAGATACGATACATGCAGGTGTATTTGTTCTCGTTCCAACAACAACTTGAGAATAACTACGATTATCTCTTTGTGATAATGGAATTGTTTGGTTTTTTATATTATCAATTGTATCAAATATTTTGTCACAAAAATCATCTGTATGTTTAGGATTTTGTGAATTGATTGGTGTTATTAAATATAATAAATCTGCCATTGTATATCCAAGATTTGTCATTTTATTTGCCAATTGTTCTAATGTAACTTGGGATTCATTATCAGTTTCTGTAGAACTAGAGTCAAAACTAGAATTGCTCTCTTCTGTAGAATCATCATCTGTATCAGTAATCAAATGGGGCATATCGTCATAATCGTCATCATCATCCTCTTCATTATCATTTTTTATAAGAAGATGACGACATAAAGGACAATGAGAGTTCTTTTTAACTGCTCTAAGAAGACAATAGCAATGAAATACATGACCACAAGTTGATACTGATATATTAATACCATCAACTTGTTCAAAACAAATTGGACATGGTTCAATACATCCTTCTGGTATTTCAAATATAGGAGGGACAAGTGGTATACTTAAATCAACTTCTTCTTCGACAATAGTAGAGTTTGCTGTTGGAGTTGGTGTTGGTGTTGTGGTTGAAGTATTTGGTAGTATAATTACATTATTATTTTCAATTTCAAAATCAAAATCGTTATTATAATCTGATTGGTCAAACAATTGTTGTAGAATTGTTTCTTCTCTTATTGATTGAGACATTGTAACTTTGTTGAGAGTTTAATTGATTTGTAATATATATTAATATTGTCGAATCTATTTCAATTTATTTATTAAGTAATATAAACAAAATAATATAATAATATCATTATAATTATGTCGATAAAATATATATTCTGTGTTATATTATTATTTTATCAAAATATTGTCAATTCATATAAACATCAACCAATATTATTTATACCTGGATTAGGTGGTTCACGCCTTCAAAAAAATGGAATAAGTATATGGCCACCTGATATAAAATGGATGCTATTAAATCCAGAAAAATATCGAGATATGCTACTTCATGATAATGAATTACAAACGCTACAATTTGGTAACAAAAAATCTGTAGATATTTATTCCAATTATATGAAACTCTTTATTAAAACAAATCCTTTCGAGAAAATACTAGCTCTTGAAAACCTACATGCAATTCCATATGATTTCAGAAATATTGATCGCCAATATATACTTTCTTTTAACGCCAAATTGAAATCATATATAGAAGAGTTTGATGAACCAATTAAATGTGTTACGCATAGTTCTGGTGGACTTATTTTCCATTATTTTTTACATTGTCAAACAAGTAAATGGAAGAAAAAGTATATCAAAGAAGTATTTAATGTTAATGTACCATTTACTGGAACAATATGTTCATTAAAACAGGTAACTCAAAGCACTATATATGATTTTATTTCAAATATTTTTCTCTTCTCGATGGGATGTGTTATTATGAACTTTCCGAATAAAAAATATATGAATAATCCTGTTTTGATTGTAAATAATATCGAAAAAGATTATATTGAATACTTTGGTCTTCAAAAAGAGAACGAAATTTATCGACAAAATGAAGATATAATCAATACATTTTCTGTGACAAATGGAGTGAAAACTACCATAATATATAGTACAACTACTGAACTAATTACGCCTACTACTATTCATATTAATAATAATAATGATTTAAAAAAAGATAGTATGACGATTATTTATGGTGAAGGCGATGGATTGATTCCTTTATCTAGTATGTTACATCCTAAAATATGGAGTCGTTCAGACCTTGATATCGTCCATATTAAGGATATATTACATACTGATGTTCTTTGTTCTGATGAATTAATCAGTATTATTAGTTCAAACTAATTGATATTATTCGTTGTGAATATTATGAATTCTACAAATACAAACTTAACGACAATTCCAAAAAGAATATTTATTGTTCCTTATAGACAACGACGAGAACAAAAGTTCTTCTTCTCGAATCAAATGGATTTTCTGTTAAAGGATAGCTGCGATTATGAGATATATTTTTCTCATCAATGCGATGAACGACAATTCAATCGTGGTGCTACAAAAAATATAGGGTTTTTAGTAGTTAAAGAAAAATATCCTGATGACTACAAAGATATAACATTTATATTCAATGATGTCGATACTTTACCATTTCATCGTATTTTTGATTATCAAACGACAAATGGAGTCGTTAAACATTATTATGGTTTTGAATACGCACTTGGAGGAATAGTAGTTATTAAAGGCGCAGATTTCGAGATGATAAATGGATTCCCAAATTTTTGGGGTTGGGGAAATGAAGATAGTGTTTTTCAAGAAAGATGTTTACGAGCAGAATATCATATTGATCGGTCACAATTTTATCATATAGGTAGTCCTGAAATACTACAATTATTTGATGGTGTAAAACGACTTGTATCTCCTCGTGAATATAATTTAGGACAACAAGATAGTGGCGTCGATGGATTATCAACTTTACATAAGGTAACATATTCTGTAGATGATGAATCATTAAATCCAGCTGATAATTTGTATACAATTGATAATAAAAACATTCAAATAATTAATATTCTATCATTTTTGTCTCTAGTAAACTTCGAGAAAAATGATTATTATGAATATGATTTGAGAAACTCAACGCGAACTATTGTTAATCCTACAAAAGAACAATTTACAAGACAAAGAGTTGTTACTACCGATGATTGGAAAATAATACAACAATCTCCATATCCGAATAATCCGAATAATCCGAATAATTTTAAAAAAAATATACAACATTATTCTGTAATAAATAAATATTCACCTGACTACGCAAGATATATTGGAGCAAAACCTAAGGCAACAACAAGTACACATATTAGAATAGGTGGCGGTGTTCGACGAAGGTAATATTTATCTTTATTATTTTGCATTTTTGTTATTGAATCATTTTTATACAATTTTACAGTGTTTAATAATTATCATTTGAATTATAATCATGACAAATATCATTATTATCACAAGTATGGTACATATCAGAAATAAATTTTTTTATTTCTGATAGTTCTTTTAGTATTTTCTGCTGTTGTTCAATCATTGTATTCATTAATATAATTTTACTATATATAATAATAAAGCATATAATAAGTAATAAAATACCAACCCAATTTGTTAAAATAAATACTTTCAAATATTCTTTAAAAAATATAATTGATTGAAATAATTGTGGTAAACGGTATAGAAACCCCAAAATATTCAACACACATAAAACTTTAATTATGATAATAAGCATTGAACTCAAAATTAATAATTATTTTGTTTTGTAAATAAATCTACTTCAATTTATTTATAATTTAATAACTCTAGAAAAAATGACAATTAACAATTAACTATTTTAATATAATAAATAATAATTATATTAATAAATTAATGCGAAATATAAGAGACATACAAAATGCATTCTATATTAATCTAGAATCTCGCCCAGATAGAAGAGACAATGTAGAAAAAGAAATGTTTCAATTAGGTATTCCAGTACAGAGGTTTGGTGCTATTAGATTAGAGAATGGACGAATTGGATGTAGTTTAAGTCATTTAAAATGTTTAACAATTGCAAGAGATAAACAATGGTCACATGTATTAATTGTCGAAGATGATATTCATTTTACAGATCCATCCAAGTTTCAAATACAATTAAATGATTTTCTTTCTTCAAAAGTAGAATGGGATGTAGTTCTGTTTGCTGGAAATAATATTCCACCATATAAACATTGTAGTACGCATAGTATTCAAGTATCATGTTGTCAAACAACAACTGGTTACATGGTAAAACAGCACTATTATGATATATTAATTGATAATATCAGAAAAGGTATAAGTTTATTAATGAAAAATCCTGCAGATCATTATTATTATGCGATTGATAAATATTGGTTTCAATTACAATCGAGAGATAAATGGTTTTTAATTACTCCGCTAACTGTTATACAAAAAGAAGATTATAGTGATATAGAAAAAAGAATTACAAATTATTCTCGATTAATGTTAGATATTGATAAAACCGAATTGATAAAAAAAAAAAACAAACAATT
>Ga0247840_10005757_pt1 | contig 18376 bp, 18 predicted proteins | sample LaCruzMarch2015__FD_192404 | JGI IMG/M metagenome (GOLD analysis project Ga0247840, IMG submission 192404) | Freshwater microbial communities from meromictic Lake La Cruz, Castile-La Mancha, Spain - LaCruzMarch2015_17m | ecosystem: Environmental > Aquatic > Freshwater > Lake | place: Spain... | reverse complement strand
ATTATCAATGGATATTACTTTTTATGCACTGCGTTAAAAGCATCAGCCGTTTTTTGTAACGCTTCATCAACAGTAACGACAGGCTTCCAACCAAGAAGATCACGAGCTTTCGAGCTATCCACCTGTAACGATCCAAAAAGACGTTGGGCAACAGCACCCTTCCCGAGCAGGTTTGCGGCAAACTGCATCACTCCAACCGGAACAGGAATTAATCGAGCTGGCTTACCCAGAGCACGCCCCATCCGCTGCAGCAGCTCTGTCGTGGAGAGATCTTCACCGTCCGAAACAAGAAAAGTCTGATTAACCGCTTTCGGATGATCAATACAGGTTACAATTAAATCAACAAGGTTATCAAGCGCCACAAAACTACGTTGATTATGAACAGCACCCAACGGAAGCGGAACTCCCCGTTCAAGCCAGCTCATCATAGATGCAAAATTTGCCTTAACACCTGGGCCATATACCAATGGTGGTCGAATAATTACAACCTCCATACAGGTTTCTGATGCAAGCTCAAGTAAACCCTGTTCTGCCTCATATTTACTGATACCATAAGGATCCTGCGGATCAAGAGCATCGCCATCAGAAAAAGGATGACCCAAAAGCGTAGACTCACCATTAACCTTGATCGAACTTACAAACACAAAACGCCGAACACCAGCCAATGCAGCCTGCTTCGCCAGATTAAGTGTTCCAGAAACATTCACCCGACGAAATTCAGTAAGGGGATCAGCCGCCTCATCGCGCATCACATGCACACGAGCTGCGAGATGAACAACAACATCTACATCATTGAGGGTATTTTGATAATTTGCAGAGTTAGACAACGGTGGTACAATGACCCACTCAATCTCTGAAGACGGTAACCGTGCGACATCCTTTTCATCTAATAGAACGGCAACAAACTTGACATTCTGAAGGATAAGCTGCTTTACAAGGCTTGTACCGAGAAAGCCTGTCGAACCAGTAAGCCAAACGTTCATGCTGGCCTTGCAAAAAGCTGCGACACTTTGCGAAAATATTTCGAATAGACTTTAAAGATATTCGTATCAATGCCATTATCGGTGCAAGCCCGTAGAATTTCACGATTCAAAATCCAGTTACTTTTCAAGTTTCGCGTACTGACGCCACCTGTTCGCATCCGAACAATGACGTCAGACATATAGAGATAATTTACCCTGTGACGAGCCAAAAAACGAGCCATCAGCTCATAATCAGCAGCAATACGATAATCGGTAGCAAACAGACCATAACGCTCATATATTTCTCTTCTAACAAAAAAGGTTGGATGCGGAGGCATCCAACCCCAAGCAAATTTTTCAGGAGTAAATCCAGTTCCTGAGTAATAACGAACTACCTGATTTAAATTATCAGGTTTTACGTAAACCAAATCAGCAAATAAGGCATCTGCACTACTTTTTTGAAATAACTTCGTCACGTTTTCAAGAACCTGTGAATGGGCATATATATCATCAGAGTTCAGTATCCCTATAATATCACCAGTGGCAAGGAGAATCCCTTTATTCATAGCATCATAGATACCCTTATCCGACTCAGAGACTAACTTAACTGCGGAATATTGATGCTTCTTGATCTGTAATAACGTTCCATCAGTCGATTTTCCATCGATAATAATATGCTCAAACGGCGGCTGACTCTGGCCTGCCACTGAAGAGATACAATCAGCAATAGTCGTTTCATTATTTCTAACAACAGTAACAATAGACATGCTTAACATATCAAAAAATAAGCCTCAGCTTTCCAATTTAACACCCAACACTTTGTCAATCGCCACCACAATATTTGCATTTGTATCCCGCATATACCGTTTCACCTCAAACACTTTAGCGTCTACCAAATATCGGTACCAGAATCCTTGAAGAAAATGAAAGGCGGTACCTGCCTGACCATCAAGAAAACCCATCCGGATTACATACCGATAAAAAAAATAGGTAAATGCACGAAATCCTCCAGGAAGTCGCGCATATACCTCTTCCTTCAGCCAGCGCTTCACTCCAGTCTGTTTGCCATTACGCAAACTGGCAACAGAATCATGAGGCATAAAACCATATTCCAGGTTCAATAAATCGACGGCTTCCCTGCTTGCATATTTATTGTGCTTCTCTGTCCACCAAGTAAGCGAATTAAGGTTATCATCAATCATTTCGCCATTAAAATCAACGGTCGGACCAGCAACTTTGATGTGTTCATCCATCCAACGATTTTCACACTGACCACGTCCATAACGAAACAGACGCAAAACACGTGCTGGAAAAACGCCACCATGACGAATCAATCTGCCCTGAAAAGTCATACGACGACTACAATACACTCCATCAATCTCCGCGTCGATAACCGGTAAAGTGGACTGAATTTCAGCTATAAGATCAGGAGTTAAATATTCATCAGCATCAACACGCAAAACCCAGTCAGTATCAGCAGCAAGTTGGGTAAGAGCCCAGTTAAATTGAGCTGCATGGCTAACCCATTCATGCTGAATTACTCTTGCCCCATTTGCAGATGCAATATCCAGTGTTGCATCGGTTGAAAAACAATCCGCAACAATTATTTCACTTACAATACCTTTCAAACTGGCAATGCAGCGTGCAAGATGTCGCTCTTCGTTAAAAGTCAGTATGACGGCAAGAAGTCTCAATATCTTGTGCTAATAAAATTATTCGAAATCACGAAATATGTATATTCGTTTTGCTAAAAGTTTTTCCAAGATACTCCGCTAATCGCGATGTAAGAGCTAAGTGTGTCATGCCAGGATTGGCACTACCCGCAGAAGGAAAAACAACTGTTGTTGATACATAGCAATTATTCAAGCCCCAAAGGCATAAATTGTGATCCACAACCGAATTGGTAGAAGAACTGCCCATTCGAAGAGAACCTGTTGGATGATACACATCATATAATGAGGAAAAAGTATCGAGTTGATCAGGCAAAGTAATGAGCAAATCCGCAACATTGCTAAGAGATGAGTTCTTCCAAGCTTCAATGCCTAATTCAGCAACCGTTCGAATAGCACGCAAATCATCTTCCTTAATTTTCCAGTCAACAACAATTCTTTTTCGCTTATACGAGTCATACACATCAGAAAGATAGATGCGGCTGTCAGGATTTGGTGACTGCTCAATATCTACCTGAAATAATAAATCAGCCTGTCGGGGAAACCACAAACGCTTGTACACACCCCTCCAATATGCCATTGCAGATACATCTGATACTATTCTACCCAACAGAGATGGTGAAAAATTTAAACGATGTTGTTCACCCTGTCTTTTGCGTAAAAAACTCCTCACCATATCAAAGCCAGTATCACCATGCGTCACAAAAGTAAAATGTGCAAACGCGCTGGGCAAATGCTTATTTTGCTGCACTGCTCTTGTTAACTCTAACCGTGGCGTGCGCATCACTCCTCGCTCAAAAATAGGAGCAACAGCCATGTTATACCGGAACCAATCACGACAGACAAAACGACCGCAAGTCATTGAGAGATGATCAGCAAAGTATCGACCTAACGGTGCACCATTTTGTGTTATTGAGCCATCAGTAGCCTCATCATACTCCAGCAAAAGCCGGGTAGATTCCAATGCACCAGCACAAATTACTACAGTAGAAGGATGCACAAGCATGTGCCGTCCGTTGGAACTTTGAGCAGTAACCGTCTCAATCCGTGGGTTCATCGCCGAACCTGAACGATGCATGCCGATAACGGAAGCATTTAACCATACAGTCAAGCCATCATCGTTCTTTAATGTATCGGCAAATGCCACAGAGAAATTACGCGTCTTGAAAGGTAACCACTCTGATAAGCGCAAATCGAAGCCATCACTCAAATCTGTGAGTAAGGGGAACTTCTTTTGAAGGATATTATCAGTTTTCGTATCACGTAATATTTCATCACCTAGCCCTAGTTCCTGCCTGACAAAGGGAAAATAAGCTGAAACTTCGCTGTAACTAATCGGCCATGCTTCAAATCCAGAATCCAACCTCGCCTCAAAATCCGAGGGCAGGAGTGGTATCATCTGCCCACCCCAAAGTGCTGATGTACCTCCCAAGCCAAAACTGCGACCGGACTCTGCACCATTATAGAGCATACCTCGCTGCAGGCAATGTTGATCAATTTCTTCAGATTTACGAGCAACAGTATCTCCTGCCTCAAGCATTACAACCTGCAGACCAAGTTTTCGCAACTGCCGAGCAAGAAAAATGCCCGAAGTACCCGCACCGATTATGCATACCTGCGTATCACAATCTATATCACCTGTATCGACCAGCTTTAAGTCCTTGATCAAAATTACTCCTGTTAATCAACTAAGTTGGCAAAGTCCCGCAAACGATGAATTTTTCTGGTAGAAAGCAACACCATCCCATCAGGATTTCTTGCCAATGCCGATTTCATCACTTCCAAGCCATCCATTGCTTGCGACATAGATTCATTGTCTCTCACCTTTGCCAAACGCAAATACCCATACGTTATCTGGAAAGGTAAACATGCTGCTTGTATAATATCAGCCTCACAACATGACAAAGAGTCTTCAACCTGAAGAATATCAAAAACCCCTTTAACCTGCCGCTTCACCTCCAAACAATTTTTTGCACTTCCCGCAAGTCCAAGATAACGCACCCGCCCACATGATTTTTGTTTAATCAGCCACTCAGCTAACTCCTGCAAATTGTCGATGTCACTAATCTGTGGCTCATGAACAAAAAAAATGTCCAACCAATCTGTCTGTAAGGCCTTCATAGACCTTGTAAGACTGGATTCAGCCGCTTCCAGTGAGATCAGCCGCTTCCGTTCACGTCCTTTGCTCAAACTTAACCTACGAATCAGGCTGGATGCAACACGCTGTCCATACATCAAGCCAGGAGCATATTCTAATAATGGCACAGCCGGATAACCAAACTTTGTTGCTAATGTGACATGCTGACGCAAACCACCCGATAGAAATTTCCCCAATGTTCGTTCAGCCATACCTTCACCATACATACGTGCGGTGTCAAAATGGGTATAACCTATATCCAACGCTTCAGACAATAGAGTGTGTCTATCTGACGCACGATATGCCTGGTGAATAGAAGCAGTACCGAACCCCAAACGAGATGTTGCCAATTGGGTACCCGGTATATAATTTTTTTTCATAATCAAATTCAACGAGTAGCAATTAGATGAGATGGATCAGTCCAGAAAATGTGAAAACCATAGCGAAGAAGCTGTTTCTCCATAGTTTTCGGCCTGTCACGCTCACCCAGAGAATCTAGCATGCCAAAATGCACCTCTATACCAATACAACGTAAACGTTTATCTGAAAGTATTGCACCAAAACCATCAAGAACTCTACCCTCATACCCTTCAACATCAATCTTAACAACGGATGGAAAGTGATGAGGATTCTCTAATACCACTGATTTAGCCGTGCGAATTTGAACAGTCTGTGTATTACTACTCCTATTTTTATCATCAGAAACAATATGGTGAGTAACTCCCAAAGGGTTCGCATCCACGACCATAGAAATCACTCCATCGGTATCTCCCATAGCAATATTGTTAATTATCACTCTTGGGAAATCTTTAAATTTATCACAACACGTTGTAAAACAAACCAATGTTGGTTCAAAAGCAACAACATACCCATCTTTCCCTGTCGCATCCAAAAATAAAGCTGTATATAAACCCACATTCGCACCAATATCCCATACTATATCGCCAGGTTTGACTTGTGCTAACAATGCTGAACCAAATTTATCTTCATAACGTTCATTCGCAATTAATGACGCTATCAAAGTATTTAAACCGATCTTTCGAGTAAATGACCTTATTTTTATTAACAAAGGAAAAGTATGCATGGAACTTCAGGTTTATCTTTCTTTACTTAAAATACGCTTTTTCTTTATAACGGCTGGATTTCCCGCCACAACTGACCAAGAAGGGACATCATGAAAAACACTTGAACGGGCAAGAACTACAGCACCATCAGAAATAGTAACCCCTGGCGCAATAAACACGTCTGCAGTAATCCATACACGATCCCCTATCGTAATTGGAGAGGTAACCAAAGGCATTTGGGGTTTTTCTAATATTGAGGGATCAGAATAATCATGGCTGGCAGTGCAGAGATAACTATATTGACTCACTGTTGAGCAGGAACCAATGATTATCTTATCAACACAATAACAATCGACATTATCAGCTAACGTACTATGACTACCAATTTCAAGATTCCACGGCGCCCAAACCCGTGAACTCGGATAGATATATACTGGACTACCTACTTTCGCTCCAAATAGCCGTAAGAGAAAAGCCCGCCAGCCATGAAACAATTTTGGACTTGGGCGATAAAAAAATGTCCAAACGATCTGCCAAATACTTCGAATAAGCTTATTATGAAAAGAAAGGTTTTGACTTTGAAGCTGTTTTGACATATTGAAATATTAATTTGTTTATACTCAAATTAGTTTACACCGTCCACTATTCAGCGACAACAATACAACAGACTATTATGTTAATAGGAAATCAGATTATTGCGAATATAACAAAATGATATAAGTTCAGATACTTTATGACTTTTATGAATATATGCGCTCAATTATTACACTTTTATCCTTTACAAAGCAAAGCTTCAGAAAAGAAAACCCATAGAGATTTAAAAGTCGTTAAGTATTAGAAATAACAATCATTATTTTGGGAAAAGATATAATATTCTTTTGTAAACATAATAATTCGGATAAAAAAATGATTTTACTTACAACACATTATATCTATAATCAATAAAACAAATGTTTAATATAAGATATTGATATAATTTTTATTGATTCTAATACGTAGCAAAGCTTTATGGAGTATGTCTCATAGATATTTCCCAAAGACATTGATAGTTTGTTATGTATTAGAACAATATAATCCACGTTCTTGAGGTACAGCTAACATCTTGTCATGAAAATTACACTCTTCAATAGTCTGAAATCTTATTCCAATTTTTTTTGCAGGTACGCCTCCATGTATTTCATAGGCAGGAACATCTTTAGTGACTACTGCGCCTGCGGCCACAATAGCACCTCGCCCGATTCTGATTCCAGCCATAAGAATAGAACCATAACAAACCCATGCATCATCTTCAATAATTGTTAAAGGCATTTCTGGACGACCTGAAAAAATAATTGGACGACCCGATTTGTTGAAAATGTGATCAGCTCCGACGACTGCAACACGTGGAGCAAACATCACATAATTACCTAATTTAACCTTTGGACCTATCATACATTCAGAGCCAATAAAGCTATATTTTCCGGCTATCAAATCTTTGCTTACATGAGAACCAGGTGCCATATAAAATGTTTTATCAACAAACTTTAACCCATATTTGATGCGTCTAAACCACATCAATACTGAACGGAATGCATGATATTGTCTGGAATTTGTTGGACATATCAGTCGTATAGGATTCATAACATTTTGTTAAACGCTATTTTCTGACTTTTATAAAAACAAAACACATTAAAATGCCTTTTAATACTTTTTCCACACCACCCTATTCACATAATCTGTATAACTGAGTATCAATCGAACCACCTTATCAGAAACATTCAGCATTGAATAATCCTCAACTTGGCGCAAACTACGGAGTTCACCTCTTGGCTGAGTCTCAAGAATCCCGAGCGCCTGCATCACACGATCAACCTCAAGACCCACCATCATCACAGATGCTTCTTCCATTCCTTCCGGACGCTCATGTGCTTCACGGATATTGAGCGCAGGAAAATTCAGGATCGATGACTCCTCGGTTATGGTACCGCTGTCAGAGAGAACAGCCCTGGCATGCACCTGCAGATGAACATAATCCAAAAAACCGAGCGGCTTCAACAGCTCAACAAGCGGATTAAAAACCACGCCGCTCACATCAATTCGTTTGCGGGTTCTGGGATGGGTTGAAACAATCACCCGTTTACCATACTTTTCAGCAAGTCCATTCAGAATGGTGACAAGCTTCATAAAATTTAGATCCGATTCGATGTTCTCTTCACGATGAGCACTTACCACAAAGTACTCTCCGTCGCTAAGACTCAGCCGTTCAAGCACATCAGAACGGTCAATCTTATCATGGTAATGCATCAGCACTTCAAACATCGGGCTTCCGGTTTTGATAATCCGGTCAGCAGACAACCCTTCACGTAACAGATATTCCCGAGCAATATCGCTGTAAGTCAGATTAATATCAGCCGTATGGTCAACAATCTTGCGGTTGATCTCCTCAGGTACACGATAATCAAAACAGCGATTACCAGCTTCCATATGAAAAACAGGGATTTTTCGACGTTTGGCAGGATAAACGGCAAGGCAGGAATTAGTATCGCCAAGAATCAACAGCACATCAGGCATTACAGTGGCCATAACCACATCCGCTTTTGCAATAATCAATCCAACGGTTTCTGCCGCAGTAGAACCTGCTGCTTCAAGAAAATGGTCAGGCTTGCGGATATCAAGATCGTCAAAAAATATCTGGTTCAGCTCATAATCGTAGTTCTGCCCCGTATGCACCAGCACATGCTCCGTATGCTCATCCAGCTTCGCCAGCACCCGCGAGAGACGGATAATCTCAGGCCGAGTACCCACAATGGTCATCACCTTTAACTTTTTCACCACACGCTTTATCAATTTTGTATGTTGCAATCAGACCTGCAAAAAATAAGTATCTGCCTTTTCCGGATTAAATATTTCTGATGCCCAGAAAAGCGTCACCAGTTCGCCTTCACCGATGTTTGTAATCTGGTGTGTATAGCCTGGAGGTATATCGACAACATGAAACTCTTTTCCAGACACATGATGCTCGATTACCTCAATACCATTGATCTGCCGGAAACGAATCATTGCGTCGCCTTCAACCACCATGAACTTTTCTGTTTTGGTATGGTGATAATGGTTCCCTCTGGTAATCCCCGACTTGGTACGTGAAACAAATATTTGCCCAAACGCGTTGCTCTTCATCATTTCTGCAAGGCTTCCCCGTTCGTCAGATCTGATCTGAAGCGGATAGGCAAAATCATCGCCCTCAAGATAGGAGAGATAGGTAGCATAAAGCGCCTTGACAAATAGACTGTCAAAACTAGGTAAAACAAGTGTTTGACGTGATTCACTAAATGATGCAATCAAGCCTGCAAGCTCGCCAAGTGTTATGGAATATGCAGTAAGATCCGCACCAAATGCAAAGCCAGATTCCTTCACTCTTTCCTCTGCAGGAATTTCACCAATCAAAGCCGCTACAACATCATCGATATAGGTCAGCTCAAGCGAACGCCCCGGATCGGAAATAGTAACTGGTAGCCCATGAGCAATATTATGGCAAAAGGTCGCAGTCACCGAGTTATAGTTCGGGCGGCACCATTTACCAAAAAGATTCTTGAAACGGTAAACAACCGTCCGAGCACCGGTAATTTCTTCAAAAGCATGAAGTACCTGTTCCGCCTGCAGCTTGCTGCTGCCATAAGGATTGTCAAGTTCTGCCTGAATTGATGAAGCCAGAATAATCTTAGGAGTCCGTTCCAAGCTCTGAAGTATAGCACATAGTTCTTCCGTAAACAGAGCATTTCCGCTCTTGAACTCCTCATCGTTTTTTGGACGATTAACTCCTGCAAGATGAAAAATCACCTCAGCCACACCAAGCATAGCCTCCAGTTCCGCAGAAGTATTATCACAATCAAATTCTACAAGCTGTATACTCTCCATCGTCCGCAAAACCGAACAAAGATTTCTACCTACAAAACCCTTCGACCCGGTTACAAGAACATTCATGGTATTTTAAATATTGTTAAACCTCAACCCGTTCGCCTCTCATCGCAGCATTCACGCAATCAAGCTTCAAAAGCAACTCACACATGCCGTCAACATCAACTCTTGCAGTGTTGTGTGAATTATAATCCTCCTTCAGCGACACCTCTTCACGTCCTTCGCTAAAAAATGCAGCATAGTTCAAATCACGATTATCAGCAGGAACTCGGTAATACCCACCCAAATCCTGAGCAACTGTAAGCTCTTCACGGGTCAGAAGCGATTCATAAAGTTTTTCCCCATGGCGTGTACCGATGATGCTAACTGAAACATCGCTCTTCATCAGTTTCTTCAGCGCCAACGCCAACACTTCAATAGTAGCACTTGGTGCCTTCTGCACAAAAGTATCACCTGGCTGACCATGAGTGAAGGCATAAAGCACAAGATCAACTGCATCATCAATCGTCATCATGAAACGAGTCATGTTGGGATCAGTGATGGTCATGGGCCGACCCTCCTGGATATGCTTCAGAAACAGCGGAATAACAGAACCCCTACTTGCCATCACATTACCATAACGCGTCACGTTAATCACCGTCCGACTCCCAGAAACACGCGACTGGGCAACGGCAATTTTCTCCATCATAGCCTTTGAGATACCCATCGCGTTAATCGGATAGACTGCTTTATCAGTACTCAGCACTACCAACCGCTTCACACCAACAGCAGTAGCCTGTGTAAGCACATTGTGTGTACCCATCGCATTGGTACGAAGCGCCTCAACAGGAAAAAACTCACAGGAAGGAACCTGTTTCAGAGCCGCCGCATGAAAAATAAAGTCAACACCCTCCATCGCATCCCTTACACTATCCGCATTGCGCACATCCCCGATGTAAAACTTAAGCTTGGTATGAGCATAATGCTTGCGCATATCATCTTGCTTCTTTTCGTCCCTACTGAAAACTCGAATTTCCGCTATATCAGTCTGAAGGAAACGCCTTAAAACAGCATTGCCAAAAGTACCTGTGCCACCTGTTATTAAAAGCTTTTTATCTTTGAACATTTATGTGTGTTGTTTTAAATTCACGATGCCAATCACGTTCGAAAACAGTATTCCAAAGCACATCTAAGCCCATCAACGGGGTCAGCTTTCTTCCTCCATAAACTAAGAATCTGCTTTGATGCAATTTTATATTTGAGGAGATTTTCTGCGTTAGTAACATCCAATAGAGCTTCAATCAGCGATTCCACATCGCCTGCATGGAAATAACGACCATTCTCACCATCACATAGCAATTCAAAGGCAGCACCAACAGCATCAGAGCAAACCAACGCTAAACCAGCGCAGACTGCTTCATTAACAACAAGAGCCCACGGCTCATAATCCGATGGCAGCACCAATATATCTGCAAACTGATACAGTGCAGACATATGCTCTTGAGAACTGACAAATCCAGTCCAATAAACTCTATGCCTTAACCAATCTGGAATACGCATTTTGAGTTCTGCTTCCAAAGACCCACCACCAACAATAAGTAAATCCCATTCAGAACGTTGCTCTGCAATTTTAGCAAATGCATCGATTAACAGATCAAGACGTTTAATCGCAACCAACCTCCCGGAATATATTAGACGATAACGATCAGGATAAAATTTGAACTGCATCGTCAGAGACTTTACTGTATCCGTCGAAATCTCCTCAATCAACGAATAATCCGGCTCAACAGGCGAAAAGAATATCTGCTCAGGCCGAGCACCATATTTTTCAAAATATTGGCTACCAAGAGTACCACAAGGAAGAAATGCACTACAACAGGAAACAACTCGTTTTACTATAATCGACTTTATAAATGACCTTAAACCACTATTACAATCTCCGAGTATATTGCTATCACCTAATATCAAACAAGCTATATCATTTTTATAGCACCATTCTATCAAAAGATAATGAGCGATATTTCCATATCCTAAAACAATTACGGCAATAGGGCTGATTGTTTTTATTTCTTTAACTAATTGCAGATATCGAGAATAAGAATGTCTAATCGCAGAGAGATTATAATGCTGAATCGCGTACTCATCTTTGCCTAAAACGACTGCATTCAGTATGGGTTTTAGAGTAATCTGCCACTTACCCATACTGAATTCATAAGAATAGATCGTGTGCAATTTAAAATCAAATAATTCACCAGCAATTCTCTCAAGAAAATGAGTGCCATAGGGAGTTATTCCATTACTAATAAATACTAATGACGGATTTTTTGATTGCAGCATTTGCTGCCCAAGCTTAATCATTTCACAATAGATTTTTCTTTTGAATGTACTATACCCTTAAGTAAATTAAGAAATAGATTTTGTCCGACTTTAAGATTATGATAACGCTGTATACACTCTTGAGCATTCAAACGGATCTGACACTTTCTCTGTTCACTATCAAGCAACTCCCTCAATGCAGCTTTGAGTAGTAAAACACTACGTTTCGAAACAACGACACCCCAACCCATACGTACAGCATACTCAACAGTTCCACTATATTCCGGTCCATAAACCAATATAGGCTGACCACTCATCATGTAAAGATGGGCCTTGCTGGATATGGAATATTCTATCATTTTTTGAGCCACATTAAAAGATTCCGGAAGAAATAATACCGATGCCGTAGACAGCACTTTCGGAATTTCTTCATGGGATGGCAAAGGATAAAACACAATCTCAGAAGCGTCAAGAAGTTCTATTGGTAGATCTTTTGGTATTCCTGAACAATAAACATCAATTTGAATCTCTATACTATTATTTTTCATTATTTTGACTGCAGCAAGTAAGTCTTGAAGAGCTTCATAACGGCGTAATGCAAGACTACCGGTATAAACAATCCTATGCTGTTTAATAATGATCTCTTGTTCAATTTTAGAGCCAGAACTCATCAGAAATCGCATAGGATCATCTAAATGGTATGTTACGTCAAAGCTTTCACCATACCTACGCTTATACAACCGCTGCATTTTTTCACCAAAAGCCATACGAAGAGTAGCTCTTGATACTAATTGCCGTGTTCGGTGGCGTAGAATACTGCCCATAGGAAAAGAATTGTAAGTATAACTTGGCCAGTCATCTGTGGTCTGAAAGCAAATTGGAATATTAAACCGCTTGGCAATCAGCATTGGTAGCGTTACAAATCCCAACGAATAGCCCTGACAATAGATCAAGTCCGGTTTAAATTCACGAACAAACGTTGCCATAGAAGTGGATAAACGTACATGAAAAATCACTTCCCATAACCCTGAACAAATCAGCCATTCACCAAATCGCTTCTTGATAACCTTGATTAAACGAATCAATAAATTATATGACTTAGCGTTTTTCTGCTCTTCAACACTATTCATAACAACCATTTCTAAAACACCACTACGCAATCGATTGAAAACAACACCGAGAAATCGATCACAACTTTGAAGTTGATAATAATAACTAAAATAATCACCATGTTCACAGGTATCTCCTGACGAATAAATCTGTGCTAAATGTTCCTTAGGCCAATTACCAAACTGTGTGCGAATAAGAAGATTCAACTGATCATCTGCGTTAACCTTGGGCATAAGCACAATCAAGACATGAGGATATACTTCCATTTGAATCATTTAATTTTAAATCCCATATATGTTTTTAATATACATAGGTATGAGTTTATAAAATAAGCAGAACTCATGCATATGGTATATTCGGGTCTTCACATAATAAAGAATCCCCGCCGCAAGCAGCGGGGTATTGAAGATTTCCTCTGCTAAAACAGTGACAACTGATAATCACTGTAGCGTTTCTGATACGTACCGCCCTGCCCTTTGACATAATTGCCTATCATGTCTTCATTTCCATGCTTTCCTACCGTTCCAGCATAATACCCATCCGCCCACATCTCGCCACCCCACAATAGTTTTTTCACTTTGGGACAGCGCGCCTGAACACTTCTCGAGCAGAAATACTCTTTATCATCGTCAAGACTTCGTGACACTATACGTTGGCACTGATTGCACCAAAAAATGCACATGATCTTTATCTGTACCAATTTCCAAGAACTTGATCTGATAACGATTTTCTATCTCTTAACACACATCTTTCAAGACTTCATCTACCTCATCATCAAAAATCACACGTCTATACTTTGCTGGCAGCACTATGTGATACATCAGAACAGTGACATTATGGCTCTTGTGAATATATTCGCTCATACCAACTATTATATATCATGTCACGCCGCATGCGGCGAGGAATATGACCCGTAAAGATTTAGTTGAATGAGTAGATACAATCGTAGACCGCAGTATTTCAATCCTAACCTTAGAGATGCAAAAACTAACCGAGCATTACCAACAACTGTTAGGATTTTGAACTTGCAACAGAAAAATGGACACCATAAGAAGTCCTATCTATTGACTATTGTTTATTTCGTAAAAACCCAACAGGAGATTTATGCCCTAACGTTGAGTGTTTTCGTTTTCTGTTATAAAAGTCGGGTAACAGCAGCACATTACTGCACCACTGTCCCCTAAGAACCGTGCTTGCGACTTTCACCGCACACGGTCAAGGCTCTGAAAAGGCACCTTGCGGCACCCGACAACACCTCAGTGTTAATTTGGTTCTTTGTTTGTTTCGATTGTTTCTACGCTGGATCGTGTGGGTTCGCCATACTTTTAATTTTAATAAGCGCTCATCAAAAAGTCATGACGTAATCCTTACCAAAACAGTCCAAGATTCTGCAGATATCTTCTTCAAGAGTTTTGACATTTAGCGTCTTGAATTCCATCAATTCATACTTCACCTTGTGCCAAAACTTTTCAATTCGATTGAGTTCTGGACTGTAAGATTGCAAAAAATAAAGCTTCAGCCCATTTTCATCGGTTGAACTGCTTTCGCTTTATGGAATGACGCATTATCCAGAATGACAGTCAATGGCTTGCCCACGTTGTTCATCAGCAGCCCAAGAAAACCCGTGAACAACACTGAATTTGTTGTTTGCAATATCGCAACTGAGAATAATTCACCCGTTGAGAGCATGGCTCCAATGACATTCAGGCGCTTCCCCCGATTAGCGTCAATCTTATGGAATTTGCCTACAGGCGTCCAAGCACTGCGGTTTGGCTGGGCCAGTGCAAAACCAGTTTCATCCACATAGGCCAAGGTAATTTCACCACGTTCGGCTTGCTCTTTCATCTCTTCGATTTCTAACTCTGATTGTCTAAATCTGACTTCATCGCGTTTTTTTTATGTTATGACGTGTAAGTTTCCAGATAGTACCAAGTGCTTTCAACGCATTACGCACGGTACCAACGCTCACTTCTACATCGCACTCTTCCTTTAACCGGGCCACTATCGCAGGGGCTGTCAGTACTTCCTTTTCCGTCCAAATCATGATCTGTTCACGGTGAATTGCGTTCAGTTTCGGAGGTGCACCGCTTCGATGCACATCGAACAAAAAGGCAAGCCCTTTTGATAACCAGTTCTTACGACGGTCATAAACCGTATCGATATTCAGGTTTTGTAACGCCATAATATCATTTGCTCTCATCCCATCGTCAAAATATAAAAGTGGTTGAGCCCGATGACAGGCTCGCCAATCACTCGCTTTTGCCACAACTTCTTGTAGCTTTACACGATCGCTGGCAGATAATTCCAAGTCACTTAACGTCATGATTTACAGGGGCAAGTGTTTCTGTTTCCTTTCTTGCCCTTATATTACTGAATCATTTCTTGTTCACCGTTTATGGATAGACTTTTCTGTGAGGGCTTTTAATCGTATAAATAACACTTTGTATTAGACAAAAACGTAAATATTACCCCGAACTCAGCCCAATATAAGTTCTGTTCTAAAGCAGGAATTGACATAATAACTCCAAAATATGGCAATACAATTAGCATTACAGGTAATAGCGCTATATTTATATGCTGGTTATATTTTTTATTAGAAAAATACCCTCGTACGAATAACTTTATTAAACTAAAAAGACCAAGCACCCATACAGAAATATGAATAATAGCTGACAACCAGCCATAACTTATACCAAGTCGAATCAAAACATTGTGCACAATAGTCGCTTCTTGTGCAAAAAAACTGTCTTCATTAGTATATTCTATAGGCCCTTTTGCAAATATTTGATTAAATCCCCTTTCTATCACTCCATATCGTGAATTTTCAAGAAGAGATGAGTCTCCTTCAACCGTAAATCTGTGATACAATTTTCCAAATATAGAATCAGAAGACACCTTTTCAAGCACAAACGGACTTATTATGAAAATTGCATACAATATCGCAAATATAATTACAAACTGTTTATAAGGTTTTTTGTATTGGAAAGAAAATATAAATATCACAAATGAAAGAATCATCGCTAATATACCAGCCCGTGAAATGGATATTAGTATAAGAAAAACTGTCGCAATTACCATTACAATCCAGATAAACAAATAATTACGTGATTCTGATGACCGTAATAGGGCAAGCTGTGCTCCCAATGAAATAACTAAGTATGAACAAAGATAGTTGGGATCCCAGGCTATACCACAGAATTGCAATGCGTATGTATATACCGGAGCATCTGAAAATGTTATCCCAGTAAAATATGCAAACAATTGTGGAAGTACAGATAATGAAAGAGCAATCAATGTAGGTTGCCTTATGCCACGATGAGAGAGATATATAATAACATAAAATGGAACCACAAATGCACGCATAAATGAAAATATAATAATTTCATAACGGCCAGTTTGCAATACACTGAGTAATACAGCGACATTCAAATAAAACACAACAATCAAACGTTGATAGTCATAACGAGTAATTTTTGTTACCATAAGATACAAACCAATTCCAGCAAAAAGAGGAACTAATCGAAATAGAATGATAAAATTCATACTTTCACACATTAGAAAAAGCAGAAATAATACCCAGCAGGCATCCTGAATCCGATATATATTGATTCGTTGATACTGATGCAACAATGGCAAACTATATTGTGTGCGATAATTATTTATAAATTCCATTATTTAAAAACATCATTTTTATTTTTTTTGGAAATACATGGATGTAATATTGACTGAGTTATATTCTACACAAGATAAACACTCGTGAAATATTAATAGCATCCATTACGCATTGTTTGAAATAATATTTTTATAAATATTGATTGTTTGATCACAATTCGCTATCCTACTATGACGTCTTTCAGCTTCTTTTATTTCCTGTTTTGACATATGTATAGATAATTTATAATCAGTAAAAATTCGTGTTATATTTTCTGCCAATATTTCAACTTCTTCAAAACGATACAATAGTCCAGTTTCTCCATGGGTAATCATATCAGGAATTCCTCCAACATAAGACCCAATCGTTGGAACACCCAAAATTTGAGCTTCACCAATAGAATTAGGACTATTTTCTATACTGGATGAACATATAAATAAATGTGCATCTAGGTACTCTCTTATCATATCTTTTTCTGTTAAAGACCCAGTAAACACAATACGATCACAAAGATTTAACGCCTTTATTAACTTACTAATGTAAGACCCATAACCATTTATCTTAAGCCTATCTAATAATGTTGTATTGTTTATAATAGAATGACCTGCTACCCTCAACTTTATCTGCGGAAATTTTTTTGCAATAAGTGCAATAGCCTTTAAAACCTGATGTAGCCCTTTTATAGGATATGAAGCTTGACTTAAAAATATTGAATATTTATTCTTTTTGTTGCAATCCCATTTTGGTGCATCATAAAAGCTCTTACGCAATATCTCGTTACACTGATGATAAGTCGCTGTTGCATTAATTACCTTCGCATGAGCATGATCCCACGTCGTACGCCCTATCACATTTTCAGTTCTCTTAAAATACTCTTGCTCATATATTCCACGTTCAGTATAATTATTTTTACCATGAAAAACTGTATCTCTTCGCAAAATATCTCGTATCGTAATATGTTTAATGATATCTTTTGCAGTCAAACCGGCATAATAATATCTCGCATAAACGCCAATAAGTCCTTGCATTGATATAACATATTTTTCTTTTGAACAAGCACGCATACAAGACAAACCATGCTGATATTCCGTTCCATGTATATGAATGATATGAGGCTTAAAACTATAAATTATATCTTTCCATATAGACTCAAGGCGTTTTTGATAACTTGTTTGCATCTTACATGGCAACATATAATACAGTATACCATTCAAATCAAGACGTTTAAGAACATCACCATTGTAGACCGTAGCAACAGCGAGAGAGAGACCTTTTTTGGCGACAAGATTTTCTGCAAGTCCATACATCCAACCACCCACAACAGGAACAGGTAAAGCAAGTGCGATACTTGGCTCAGGAAATAATGTATTTGTAATCCAAAGAATTCGCATTATTCTCTATTATAATAAGCGCTCATCAAAAAGTCATTACGTAATCAGTACCAAAACCAGCTAAGATTTTTCGAACATCTTCTTCAAGGTTTTTTTCATTTCGCGTCTTGAATTCCATCAATTCATACTTCACCTTGTGCCAATACTTTTCAATTCGATTGAGTTCTGGACTGTAAGGTGGCAAGAAATAAAGAGTCAGCC
>Ga0247840_10005756_pt1 | contig 18377 bp, 15 predicted proteins | sample LaCruzMarch2015__FD_192404 | JGI IMG/M metagenome (GOLD analysis project Ga0247840, IMG submission 192404) | Freshwater microbial communities from meromictic Lake La Cruz, Castile-La Mancha, Spain - LaCruzMarch2015_17m | ecosystem: Environmental > Aquatic > Freshwater > Lake | place: Spain... | reverse complement strand
ACTCCCATAGTAAAAGTGTAACCACCATATACGACAAGCGCATTCGGGAAGTCATTGATATCTCCGCTGCCGCTGCCCGGGATACTTTGTGTCCTGTTTTCCCACAAAGGTGTGGCAGCGATGGGGTTCCATGTCATCTTCCAGAAGGTATTCACTGAGTTAGTGTACCCGTTAAAAGGGTTAAGATTCGGTGACTGAGATTCGGTAAAGACATACATAACATTGTCATTGGAAGGCGCCAATGCCAGCCGTGTCACTCGGTTATCGTTTGGAAAGCCTGCGGGTGTTATCTTCGTCCAGTTAAATCCATCGACAGACCGCCAGATACCAGCCTTGGAAGGTGGCTGAACAGATAGGACGAAACTGCTTAATGCCGCATAAAGAACCCCATCAGATGTCATCGCAATGTCGCTGGCAAATGATTTGTTAACAAGGTCTCCCAGCACAACCTGCCAGGTCTGGCCGCCATTTTCCGAACGCATGATAGCTCCGTAGCAGGCAGCATAAACAATGTCTTTGTTCATTGTTACCGGGTCAGTGACAATCCGCCATATGCCCTGGAAGATCTCCTGGAGGTTGGCAGGGCTTGCACCCTGTGTAGACGCTAGCGGTTGCCAGCTTGTTCCATTATCGGTGGATTTATAAATACCATTACCGATCCCAACACTCCTTGCATTTGTACTTACATTGCGGTCGGTTGTGCTGAGCATTTCTCCGGTTCCGTAATACCATATATTATGTTTCCCCGGTCTTTTGTCTTGTACCAGGCAGGTCGCACTTTGCTCAGCATCCGGGGAGCTTGCTTTATGCCAGTTTTGTCCTTTATCCATGGATTCCCACATCCCACCTGATGCACTTCCCGCCAGGAGATGGTTAGTGTCATCAATATCCACTTCGATGCAGAGCATTCGCCCGCCAATATTGGCTGGTCCACGCCAATCCCACGACTGCCCCATGCCTTGCGAATTAGCAGGTAAGCCCGAAACAAAGGCAAGTTCACGGGAACGAATACCCGGGGGGATATTTCCAGTAATTGGATTTCTTAGCTTACTGTACTGATAATCAGCCATCATAACCAGGAAGCCGGTTTGGGATAATTTCTTTTTCTTCTGATGAACAGTAGGCTCATTTTTGGAATTGCCATGCCTTGTTGAATCATTGTAAGAATAATAGCAAAAGGCCAGCGAAACAGAAACGAAGAGGATCAGAATAGCGTAAAATTTTCTCATATAACAGTTTTTTGGATAAAAATCATTGCATTCTATTTTTTATGGGTGATTCTCTCTATTGTCATTAAACTAAATCCCAATTTGGTTTGATCAATGACTTGATTTCCTTTTCAAATTCCAGTTTTCCGGAATCCCTCAATATTATCCCTTCAATAGAATATTTCTTTTGATTAAGCCAGTAATATTGCCAGAAGCTGTCCGTCATAATCAAAATTTTTATGTTTGGTGAGAGTTTATTGATTTTGTTTATCAAGCTGGAGAAATCTTCATTTCCATAGCAACAGTCAAATAAAACAACATCAATCGATGATGCCTCAGGATAATCCTGAAGTTCGGGGATATCATCGCTATCAAACACAACGGTGAAATCAGCCACCTGATTTAGCAAAAGTCTCAGGCTGTCACGAAAAATGCAATTCTGTCCGATGATCGCTATGTTCATAATCCGCGTGCAAGGAATATATACAACAAAGCTATATCACCCGAATCGGTTGCGAATCAGGACAGCTATTTATTTTAATAGGGAATTTCAGGTAGAATCACTAGGTACAAACCCTTATACCTTTTATACTGAATCTTGGCGAAAATGCGAAGCAATTTTTGCTTAGATTCAGTAATACCGCGACGAAGATCGCTTCAATTTTCGCAAACCTGTTCAGTATCGGTATATATTCTGTTTACTCTATAGTGATCAGGTTATTCTTCACCGCCCATATCATAATTTCGGCGGTATTTCTGGCATTCGTTTTTCGAAGGATGTTGGCACGATGAACCTCCACTGTCTTGATGCTTATAAAAAGCTTTTCTGCAACCTCTTTTGAAGTTAATCCGATACAGATAAGATTTAAAACATCTTTTTCCCGATCTGATAATTGGTCGGGGTCATTTACCTTTTTTCCGATGGATTGGGAAGCCAGTTTCTGAATTATTTCCTGGCTGAAATAATTCCCTCCGCTAAAAACCTCATCGATGGCTTGCTTTAGCTGAAATTTATTGGATTTTTTCAAAATAAAACCTTTAACCCCTGCCTTCATCATTTGCAGGTAATGCATTTCATCCGTAAACATTGTCAGGGCAATAATTTTCAGATTAGAATTCAACGCAAGAGCCTGCCTGGTGGTTTCGATACCGCTCAGCAAGGGCATTTCAATATCCATCAGTACAATGTCGACAGAGGATTGTTTTATAAATTCAATGAAATCGCGACCATCTGAAGTGTCATAAATGACCTCAAAACCTGGAATCTGATCCAATACCATCCTGATCCCATCACGGAACAGGGCGTGATCATCTACAATTGCAATTTGTATTTCATTCATAATGGACTGGTATTTCAATGTTTACCTCAATGCCATTTTTTAGTGAGCTTTTAAGGACCAATTTGCCCCCGAAGGTTTCGACCCTGTTTCTAATGTTATTTAAGCCCATTCCATCTGACTTCGTCCGATTGATATTAAATCCTTTTCCATTATCAGTATAGAAAGCAAATAACACTTTATCTCTGCATGTAATATCAAGTGTGATCATCGTAGCATTAGCGTGCCTCATCGTATTGTTCAATAATTCAGTAATACATCGGTAAATCGTTAATTCTTTGTTCAGTTCAAATCTTTCTGAGAAATCGGAGGTGAAATCCACACGGATCCTTTGGCTATTTTTTAGGGGTGCAATAAAATCATTTAAAGCTGTAATTAAACCATAATTTTCAAGGACATGCGGACTAATATTATGAGAAATCCTGGAAACTTCGTCAATAGCATCCGCAATAACCTGATGCAGCTTTGTTTGTATGGCAAATTTCTCATCTTCTCCTGCATCGATATAGGCCTGAAAATAATGATTTATTGCCGACAATACAGGCCCAATCTCATCATGCAAATCCCTTGCAATACGCTTACGTTCATTGGATTCTGTCTCTATAACAGCTTCTATCAGTTTCTGCTTATTGAATTCTTTTCTCCTTAATTTGAAATAGAAAAAACTAACAACAAATGCAATACACAGAAAAATCAGGATGATAATAAGAAATGTCAGTTGTTTTATTTGAAATTCATTCTTTTGTTTTGTTTCCCTTATTTTTTGTTCCTTGGCAAATAGATCATACTTGGCTGATTGTTCATTAATCTGAGCATTTATCCTGTCAACATAGAAATCATCAAGAAGGCGATTTCCTATAGTCAGAAATTCATACGCATCTTTATAATTACCCGTAAGCGTATAGATCTTTGCAAATTGCATGTATAACCGCATAAATAGATTCCTGTTCTCCTCTATTGCACAAAGATTTGTGGCATCGATAATAACTTTAAGAGCTGGTCCATATTGATTTAAGCCAATATAAATGTTACTCTGGATGATATATGCGTTCATGGCACTGTAAAACATACCGGCATCTTTAAAATTATCTATTGCCTTTAAAGACAATTCCAGCGCTTTATAATACTGCCTTTTATTCAACAGTTGACAACTGAGTTCATTTTGAGATAGGGCCAGGTTACCCTTGTCGTTTATTTTTTCCGACAAAGCAATGCATAACTCAGAATATTTTACTACAGAATCTGCTGTATTGTATCCGCTATTACCCCATTCGTTATACAGTGCAGCCAATCTGTTGTATGCCAAGGCCTTGTTTACATCTGAATTGTTACTTTTGTTTAACAATATTTCATTTAGCATCTCAATGCCTTTTTTGTATTCCTGCTTTTGCCTGTACGCCTCGCATAAATTTATCCGGCAATATTCTGCTTTTTCAGAATTCTTTGTCAGGGAATCCAAGGCTTCCATCAGCAAATTGATGGCTTTATCGGGCATCGATTTTTCGAGATATTTCCTTGCAGAATAGATGAGTGCATCATTTTTACCCAGTGTTGCAGCTGGGGCAAACATTCTGTTTTCTAGTGCCCTTACCTCATCTTTGTCAGCATATATTACCCTTAGTCTTAAATAATTGGTTTTTGCTTTTTGTAAAGGAGATAATTGATCCAGATTAAGCTCCAGCCTTTTCAGACATTGTTTTGAAAGGGATCCCTTAGCAGTGATTTCGCTAAGACCATGGTTATAAATACTATCAAATTCAAATCCAATCTCATGCTGTTGACTGAATACATTTCCTCCGGGGAACATGATGAAAATTAGACTAAGAAAGAGTAATCGCTTTATCTTATCGATTTCCATGATTAAGATCTTGGTGATCTGCTAAAGATATGATAATTTTATATTATCGGGCAACAAGCTATATTAAATAGCGAAAAATCTCCTTTTGACTTGTTTGACCGGGAGGCAGGCTTTGTTTTTTCTTCAATACAAATATACAATGGCTAACTGTTGTTCTGGACAATTGAATCCAATGATATAATATCTATAAAATGAGCAAGAACCCAAAAATGGATAGCTCATGATTGGTCCTTCAACTTTGCGATAATACTGATCCTGAAAACCGCTGCAAAAAAACTAAAACAACTTCCTGGGTTTCAGGTATATTCCAAAAAAAGCAATAAGTGAAAGCGCGCTCATCAATAGAAATAAAGCATTAAAGCCTAATGCAGTTACGATTGCTCCTCCGACAAGGATCCCGGCAGCCGAGGCTAAGTTGGCGATCAGCGACCAGCTGGAATATTCCTTAATATACTTATAGTTGTCCAAATGTTCGGCAAAAATCGCATTGAAGGCAGGCGTACCAAGCGATTCTCCAAGACCCAATAAAATCTGAACGAACACCAATGCTATTAAATTATTGACAAATATCAGCAAGATCCAGCTTATGATCCTGATCATGTATCCGGCAAGTAGTAAAGACCGCTTCTCATTGACCTCATCGCCCCTCCTTGACACCATTAAGGTAAATATTGAGGTTGAAATCAGGAATGCTGCCCAGGAAATACTCACAGCGGTCACGCCATCAACAAATTTCACGACATAAATTGCATACAATGGACCCAGCATGGCAGCGGCCCCCACAAAGATTCCATTGTACAGAAACAGGACTCTCAAGGCTACGTTTTTCATGTGTTTTAAAAATGATTTTATTTACCTGCTAACAGTAGGCTGTTCAAATGCAATCCTGCAGCTGCTTGTTATACAAGACAGTACTGGGTCACATTCACTTGTTTTCGATTCTTGCTTTTGAAACTCACTGGATTCAATTCTATACCTTTTCAATTGCGAAATAAGTCAAATTTATCTCAATTATCTATATTGGGTTTCAATTTCTAGCAAAAAACAGCAATTTTAACATATCACGAAATACCGAATAAGTACTATGCAAGAAATTGCATACAGTGCGCAGGAATGATGTTTATTCTGAAAATCACAAATGCATCAGCAAGGAATCACACAAAGATTGCAGCCATTACACAATTCGGGTTTTATTCTGAATCCTGGTGAAAAATTCAAAACAACTTTTACTTCGTAACATTACCCCACCCACTTATCCACCACCTCCAGAAAAGCGATGATGTCCAGCGGTTTTACTAAATAATCTTTGGATCCTGCTTTCCTCATCTTTTCAATCTGGTAAGGCATCGCATCGGCGCTGACGATGACCACCGGAATCTCCCTTGTTTTTTCTACTGCCTGCAAAAGTTTAATCACTTCTAAACCCATAATATCCGGTAAATCGAGATCAAGCAGTATTAAATCCGGAACATGCTCTATGGCCAATGAAACAGCCTGCGCCCCATTGGTATGGCATACCAGATGAATGCCTGGCCGGTAATTCAACAGGATTTCCTCTACCAATTCTGTATTGGTAACATTGTCTTCAATGTACAGAACCGTGCCTGTTTTTGCCTGATTGATGCCAAATGCCGGCAATTCCATTTCTTTTGGCACATCAGGATCTGCAATAGAGAGTGCCATTGCTGCGACAGTTGTTGCTTTTTCAATACTTTGAAGAACAGTGTTCTCCATGTTTTCAGTAAATGGAAGTTCAATCCAGAAGGTACTCCCCACACCCACTTTGCTTTCAACACCAACATCTCCATTCATCGCCTTGACAAGCTCTTTTACCACGATAAGACCCAGGCCTGTGCCTTCGGTTTTGGTTTTCTCTGCGCCAATGCGTTCAAAGGCCTGAAAAAGCTTGGGAATATCTTCGGGCTTTATCCCATTTCCGGTATCGAGTATAGAAATTCTGACCCTGGCAATTCCTTCAGCATCGGTAGGCTGCAAGGCGGTTTTCATAGTTACCAGACCACCTTCCCGGTTATATTTTATGGCATTGTTGGTTAAATTAAGCAAAACCTGTGTCAGCCGCAGCTTATCGGCCACAACAAAAAGATGGTCGGCAGCTACATCATCGAGAACAATTCTTACATTTCTATGATCGGCCAAAACTTGAACCACATCAGATATTTCATGAAGTATGTCTGAAATGCTTACCACTTCTTTGGTCAGAAACAACTTACCGGATTCGATACCGGCAAGTTCAAGCACTTCATTGATGAGGCTGAGCAAAAGCTTTCCACTGCTTTGTATATTGTTTATCCTCTTTTTGTCGGTAGGTTTAAGCTCTCCCATTCCCATCAATTGGGCAAATCCAAGGATTGAGTTCAGTGGTGTACGCAATTCATGGCTCATGCGCGAAAGGAATTGGCTTTTGGCAAGATTTGCCCTGTTTGCGGCATCCCTTGCTTTTATAATCTCTGCTTCAGCCCTTTTGCGTTCTGTGACATCACGGAATGTCCAGATCCTGCCATAATATTTGTCACCTTGCCCGATGACGGGCGCCGAATATCTGTCAAGGAAAGTCCCGTTTTTTAATTCGATTTCGTCCTGACTGGTTTCACCACGATGGTTGTACAGATGCATTACTTTTTCCAGAAACGCATCGGGATACCTGACTAGACCAACCACATATTCAAGCAATTGGGCATCATTTTCATCCTCTAAAACAGCGAATGGGATCCTAAAGATATCGATCATCTGCTGGTTAATCAGCAGCCGTATATTATTTTCGTCTATCACCAAAACACCATCAATAGTCGCATTTTTCTCAGCTTCCAGCAAAGCCATCTTCGATTGCAACAAGGCTTCTGCCTGCTTACGCTCGCTGATATCAATGGCAATCCCGCCAATCATGGGATCCCGGCCGGCGATCTGGATCGCAAACTTTTGGGTTTCATAACGATGCTCTGTCCCATCAAGATTTACAAAAAGCTCTTCAATTTTCTGATAGCCTGTTTCAAGTGTTTTTCTGTCTCCCTCAATTATCCTGGCTGCTTCTTCAATACCAAAAATCTCTGAAGCTGATTGCCCTAACCACTTTGATGCACCCAGGGCCTCATTCATTGCAGTATTGGCATAAACCAATTTGCTTTCACTATCCTTAATAAAAACAAGGACAGGTAGATAATCCATAAATAAGGAGAACCTTTTCTCACTCATGATCAGTGCTTGTTCCCTTACCTTTCGATCGGATATATTGGCTATAAATCCATGCCACAAAACCGAACCGTCAGCTTCAAGCCGTGGCATTGCATTCCCCATTAACCATTCGATAGTTCCATCGTCAAACCTGAGTCTAAACTCATGTTGAAATGGTGTAAGCTCCCTGCCGGAAATATTGATGGACGCAAGCATACCCTGGATATCCTCGGGATGCAGTCTGGCAAATAAGGGAGATGCATCATGGACAACTTCTTCGGGACTGAGCCTGAATATGTCATGAATGCCTTTGCTGGCAAAGGGGAAACAGGAAGAGCCGTCAGGGTTCCTGCGGTACTCATACACAAAACCGGGTACATTGTCAGCAATATTATTCAATCGCTCCAGGGATTCTTGCAGCGCTACCGATATCTTTAAACGTGCTGTGTTTTCTTCCTCTAGACGTGCATTGATCTCGGCTAATTGGGCAGTCCTTACAGCGATTTTATGCTCAAGGTTTACATTCAGGTCGTGAATCTCCTGTTCTGCAATTTTGCGTTTCGTAACATCATTGACCAAAATGTGGCGAGCGCTCCTGCCATTAAAAACCATGGCATGTGAAGAAACTTCAACATACATCAATTCTCCGTTTTTCCGAAGATGTCGCCATTCTCCCGCTTGATTATAAGCATGCACTGTTTGTTCTATCGCTTTAAGCAAGGCGGGAATGTCTTCTGGTGGGCGAATATCCTTTAAAGTCATCATTAAAAATTCTTCCCTGCTGTAACCATAACATGCTATTGCAGCCTGGTTCACTTCCAGAAAAGAAAGTGTCTCAAGATCGAAAATCCACATGGGTTGTGGGCTGTTGAAAAACATCGGACGATATTTCTCCTCACTTTCCAGGAAAGCTTCCTGTGCCCGTTTGCGTATACTGATTTCATTCGACAACAATTCATTTTTGGACTTGATGTAAATCAGGAAAAAGAATGCAACCAGCAATAAAACAATCAATGCGCTTGATTCTATTACCTCAAACAGCACGAAGTTATTCCATTCCTTAGCACTAAAATCCATTCCGAAAACAGCAATGGTCTTGCCGGTAAGTGCATCTTTGATCGGAATATACACACTGACCCAGGTCCCCCATCTGTCGGACAAGGGCGCTGTAACCAAATCTTTCCCATCGATGAAAGGCTGTCTGTCCTGCGCTTTTGCTTCTGTATACTCCTGTCCGGGAGGTGAATAATCTTTAGATTCAACCGGCTCTGAATCTGCCAAAAGGTATATCTTCCCTTCTTGCTCAATGAAGATGTAGGCAAATCTTGCCGCAGGGTTGACGCGGATGACAGCTTTAAGCTTGTTTTTCAGATCCTGATATGCCGGTTTGTCAATGTCGGAAGGCTTTGCTTCCAGCATTTTTAAACCATCCTTTGGCAAGATTGCTTCAATGGATCTGGCGATTTGCAGCAATTTCTTAGATTGCTCATTTTCAAATCGTATCCAGGTAAAACGCACATAAATAACCCCTGATACGACTATTGCAAGAAACAACAGTATTCTCAGAAATGATCTTTTTTTATTCAGGTTTAACTTGACCATAAAAAAAGTCCTGATAATGATATCTGATCCTCGAAAAAAAGTCAGGCAATTTTTGCTTGGAAGCATTCATCCCGCTGCGAAAAATATTCGGTTTGTGAAATTTGTTCATCTGCGGAATAAACAAATCCTAACAAGCTTCACAAATATAAGAAAATGGCTTATAGAAACAACCTTCATAATACCTTGTTCAACAGGTATTTACGAATCACTACCCGCAGAGCACCAGAATTTTTATCAAGATACACAGAAACTAGTAGAAAACGCTTCGCTTGTTTTTCTCAGAGGTAGTATTGGCGCGATAAACAGCTTACTGCTTTTCGCAAACCGGAGCATCAGTGCGATTTCTTGCTATTTCTTAATCTGCGGCTTTACGAAAACGCCATGATTTGATCTTATTTCAGCGAAAAATAACCCACTCCTCAAATCAGAAAGATCTAGCCTTAGGGTATTGTTTCCGGATTGAAGGTTTGTGTAAGGAATAGATCTTATTGTTCTTCACAGCGCATCAACAATTACCTGTAAGAATGTGATTACCAGGGGTGAACTTGAAATTAAAAGGGGCCCCTATCCCTGAATCAAAATAATCCCAAACCGTAGAGCCTGAGGCACTTATTTTTTTCACTCTGCTCACCTGGCCGCCCGGACTCATGCCTATACCCAATACATAGATGTCGTTATTTGTATCAACAAGAATTTTTGCTGATTCTTGGTAAAAACGTGAAATAGCCTTCATTAAGCATCGATTATACTGCGATGAACAGCCTAATGGTATTCAAAAACCTGATAATCTGTGGTTTAAGTATACAATGTTTTATTTTGAAGCTTAGGATGCTATTCTTAAGACCAAAGTATTTAACTTTGTTATCTAAACTTTTGTAAGCATGAAAACCCAGTTTATAACCAACGAAAAGGGGGAAAAAATATCAGTAATCCTTTCAATTAAGGACTTTGAGCAAATTATTGAGAACCTGGAAGAACTGGAAGATATAAAGTCATACGATAAAGTAAAAGAATCTGGTGATGCATTTGAACCCTTTGCTGATTATCTTAGAAACAGGAATAATCGAAAAAAGGATGCCGGAGTATAAGATTCTAATTAGCAAAACAGCTCAACGTCAATTAGATAAGCTAGATGACACGCTGGCAAGTAAACTGATTTCCACGATTCAATCATTAGGGGATAATCCAAGGCCGAACGGATATATTAAACTCAAAGGCAGGTTAGCTTTTAGGGTTCGACAAGGGGATTATCGAATAATATACGAAATTATTGACAACCTTCTTATCGTCAACGTTATTGCCTTAGGCCATCGAAGGTGGATTTATACCGAATTACATTAAGAATCGAAGTTGGCAAAATTCAGCAGCAATTGAACCATAAAAATTAGGATTGCCTCTTCGCAAGACGAACACCTTACTGTTTTTCGCAAACCGGAATCCCTGTCGGATATCCTGCTATTTCTTAATCAGCTGCTTAACGAAAACGCCGCGATTTGATCTTATTTCAGCAAAATATGTGCCGCTACGCAAATCAGAAAGATCAAGCCTTAGGGTATTGTTTCCGGATTGAAGGTTTTTGTAAGGAATAGATTTTATTGTTCTTCCCAGTGCATCAACAATTGCAAGGCTGATGTTCCCGGCTTCTTCTAAGTCCATGGATATCAAGGCTATGTCAGAAACAGGATTGGGATATATTGCAAGCGTCTCTGCTGCATCATTGTCATTCAAAATACCGGTTGTACCGCTTTGTCCAAGCTTTGCTGTTGTACCTCCGCTAACATAAACGCTATTGTCGGTCCCCAAGGCTAAACAAGTAGGATATCCTACTGGTATGCTTGCAGTCCATGCAGATGTCCCATCAGGGTTGACTTTGCAAACACCCATTTCTGACATTGTACTCCCGGCAAGATAGGCGGCATTGGATTCGTCGAGAATTAAATATCCCTGGGCCAGCAGTGCAATTCCGGGACCATCAGCATCGAGGTTTTGCCAAAGCATATTTCCGCTATCATCGAACTTCACAAAGGCAGCACCATAGCCGGCTTGCGGATAACCACTGACAAGCGGAAGATTGTCTGTGCCCACCTCAACACGATTGCCAAGCATGGTAATGGTTTGCGACCACAGCAACACACCCGTAGGAGAAAGTTTAGAAAGAATGCTTCCGGCATTTGTTATCACATATTCCCCGTTGATAATATAAGTATTACCATTCATATCGCCGGCTGCATCGCCAGTGGTATAACTATTTATCCCGGCTGAACTCCAGCTAAGATTTCCGCTCAGGTCAATTTTTGAATAGGCATTAAAACTGCCACTTACTCCCCTATGTGTAATAAGAATGTGATTGTCAGGTGTGAACTTGAAATTTAAAGGGGCCCCTATCCCGGAATCAAAATAGTCCCACACAATTGAGCCTGAGGCACTGATTTTTTTCACTCTGCTCAGCTGGCCGCCCAGACTCATGCCTATGCCTAGTACATAAACGTCGTTGTTTGCATCTACAAGGATTTTTCGAGTTGAAGAACCATCAAACAAACTATCAAAAACAACACGCCACAACAAGGCTCCCGAAGCGTCGAATTTCATCAGAACACTGGCGGCATTCACAGGATTTGAAAAACCTGAACGTATGGTACCCGATACCAGAATGTTACCCGAATTGTCGGTGTCTACCCATGTTGCAACTTCATGCCTTGAAACATCTGTATTATCATAAGCCATTTCCCACAAGATGACACCCGCTGTGTTACGCTTTGTTAAAGTAATGTCTCCTGCCGGGTTATAATCCCAATTGGCAGTATATGAATTATTGACAGAATCGGTCGCAACAGCAACGCCTCCGGGGAAATTGCTCCATTCAACAGTAACCTGAGCTTGTGCCAGGGTAGTTGTCAGGATGAATAAAAAGTAAAGGAATTTTCTCATGATTGTATTTATTGAATGCTTGCATTAGCATGACAAATTGCGGTTCCCGGTAAAAATGCACAGCAATTTCTGTTAAGAAGCTGGAATACAGCGAAGCATGGCATATTGGTTTTGGGAAACTTGTTCATCTTCGGGTTCTTAAGCATTAAACAAGAATGAATCTAAATAAGTTCATCAATGATCTTAATTTTAATGAACATTATCCAAAAACACTTGTTTAACAAATAAATAAATTCCATGAACAAAATAGTATATACCTCAATTGTTGCTTTTTTCCTGTCCCTCAACTTTTGTTTTGCCCAAACAACAGTTCATGGCGGTATCTATAACAATACAACCTGGAGTTTGGCGAACAGCCCCTACCTGATGGATGGCAGCGTTGTTGTTTTTCCCGGTGCTGTGTTGACAATTGAACCCGGCGTCGAAGTGAGGGTGCAGGAAAACGGAACCCCCGGATCACAATACTACCTCGAAACCCGTGGCACAATCAACATGATAGGCCAGCCTGGTGCATTGATAAAATTCCGGGCGAATGCGGCCGTCACATCAAACTACTCCTGGATTGGCATTTTTGTAAAAAACTCCCAGGGTGGTGTACTGAATTGTGATTACATCAGCATTTCCAATGCCTTGTATGCCATTAATTACGACTCATACATACCACCGCTTATCATACTGAACCAAAGCGAATTCAGGTACAATACAAACGGACTCGGTATAGGGCTCGAATTACAGGCCGATAGTTGCCTCTTTTATGGAAATAGCAATGCTGTTTATGGCCAAAGTATTTTCAAGATCACCAATTGCATTTTTGAAAGCAACTACCAGGCACTTCCTGTGTATGCCAGTGATTTGATGGTAAAAAATTCCTTATTTGCGAACAACAATGTTGGCATCAATTTTTCATCATTTTCGACAGCATCACTCAATGTTTCGAACTCAACTTTTGACAACAATACGATCGCTTTCCAGAGTGCAAGCAATGGTTTGATTGACTCCTGCACCTTTGTTAACAACATTGAAGGCATTACATATACGAGTAACCTGGAGATAAGGAACTCGGTTTTTAACAACAACCAAACTGCCATGCAAGTCGGCTGGGGAACAAACGTATATGATTGTGAAATCAACAATAACGCTACCGGCGTAGCCATTGGGCCTGTTGGTTTTAATCAGCCTGCTCCGGTAATCGAAAATAACCACATCTGTTATAACAGCAATTACAACATTGATAACCGTACCGACCTGAATATGTTTATTCCCAGCAATTGCTTCTGCATCACAGATTCGACAGCCCTCGAAGGAAAAATACTTGATGGATACGACGACATTACCAAAGGCCTGATCAGCTATGCCATTTACGATACCAGCTGTACAACTTTATTGGAGATGGTGAACAAACAACCTTCTACTGCAATTTTGGAAAATTCTGCTAAACCAGAAGTAAATATCTTCCCGAACCCTGTTCTCAATGACTTAAACATTCCTAACGATCGTCAGTTTACAAAGGCTGAAATCTTTGAGTTGCGGGGACAGCTTCTAATGTCATCCACCCTGATTGATGGCAATAACCACTTAATTACCGAAGCCTTGCCAGCCGGGACTTACATCTTACGTTTGAGCGGAAAAGGCAGACTTGCTGAACATCTCAGATTTATCAAACAATAATTCCTTCTATTTTGCATCATAGAAGAAATGCGAAGCTATTTTTTCTTAGATAAAGCCTAAGGTGACAAAAAGTTTACAGCTTTTCGAAAACCTATTTATCAAAGCTATAAGAGGAATATCAATTTTTCGTGATTCTTCTATGCAGTAGAAGTGTTTAAAATAAAGTAAGCAGCATTTAGCACTGTCGCAAAAGTCACCCACAACAAATAGGGAATATTGACATAAGCCGCAATTGGCTTGATTTTGTAAAAACTGAATAGCATGACGAGAATCATAACCCACAAGGCCAGGATGTCGATCAGAGCGAAGCCAATCGTTTTGAAATAAAAGAAGAGAAAGCTCCAGGCGAAATTCAAAAGCAATTGCAGCAAAAACACCAGGATTGCCTTGTTGCGCAGTTTCCCGGGCTCCATTCTCCAAACCAGAAACAAGGATATCCCCATGAGTATGTACAGGGTGGTCCAAACCGGACCGAAAACCCAATTGGGCGGATTGAAGGAAGGTTGCTTCAGCGTGGCATACCATTCCGGAATTGCCTGAGCAGTAAAAAGACCGGCGATGCCACCAATGCTTAGCGGAAGCATGATAGAAACCAGTAACTTGAAGAAGTGATTTGCTTTCAATTCTGTTATTTTGATTGTTTCAGTATCCTGAGTGCTTCCTCCACATGCTTTGTTGCCTGCATCTGTGAATTGAACACATAGATTACTTTACCTGATTTATCGGCGATATAAGTTACACGGCCCGGTACTAAGCCCAGGAAATTGGTAGGTACGCCAAACATTTTGCGGATTTTATTGCCATGGTCACTCAACAAAGTGAATGGCAGTCTGTGTTTCAGGGCAAAGTCTTTGTGGCTTTCTACCGATTGACTGCTGATGCCGATAATCTCAGCATCCACCTCTTTAAACACTTCGAACTGATCGCGAAACGAACAGGCCTGGGCAGTACAGCCCGGGGTGTCGTCTTTTGGATAGAAATATATGACAATGTTCTTTTTGCCAAGCACAGAATTGATGTCGAATAATTTGCCGTTCTGATCCAAAAGGCTGAATTCTGGAATTGTGCTTCCGACTATGATCTCTTGCATGTGATTATTTTGGCTGAAAGTTAATATGAATGAAAAAAAAAGCAGATAAAGATTCAATTGGATACTAAGCATGGTGCTTTACTTTTAATCAAGGTAAGTATTGAACAATTTATAAACCATTTTGTTTAAAGAATAAAAATAATCATGAAACAGAAAATAGTAAGCATAGCGATAACATTGCTGGTGTTTTTCCAAATGGCCTCTGCTCAAACCCTTGTGCATGGCGGAATTTATAACAATACTACCTGGACTTTAAGCAACAGTCCTTATTTAATGGACGGAAACGTGGTTGTATTTCCTGGTATTACCCTAACGATTGAGCCCGGCGTTGAAGTAAAGGTAAAGGAAAACGGGCTATCAGGAACACAATATTATCTTGAAACCAGAGGGACTCTTAACATGGTAGGCCAGCCGGGGGCACGCATAACATTCAGCGCAGATACAGCCTTGACAACAATAGGCTCCTGGGTAGGAATTGTTGTTAAAAATTCACAAGGTGGAACCCTGAACTATGATTATGTCAGCATCTCCAATGCCTTGCACGCAGTTAACTATGATTCCTGGATTCCAGCCCTGATTGAATTGCATCAGTCGGAATTCAGATACAATGCCTATGCCGTGAATGTGGGTACGGAATTAATTGCCTCGGACTGCATTTTTATCGGAAACCAGGATGCCATCTTCGGATGGAGTATATTTACCTTTCACAATTGTGTGTTCAACAACAATATGGCTGCACTTCCCATTTATGCCAGTAGTCTGACAATCAACAATTGTTCTTTTACCAACAACGGCTTGGGGATTGCACTCAATTCAGGTTCTGTGAATGGGATTCTGGTGAAAAACACCCTTTTTGATAGCAATTCAATTGCCTTCGACAATGCTAATAACGGCCTGATTGATTCCTGTACATTTACAAACAACATTGAGGCCCTAAAAAACACAATTTACCTGACGCTCAGAAATTCCAATTTCAACAACAACCAAACTGCATTGCAGCTTGGCTTCGGAACATCTGTCATGAACTGCGAAATAAACGACAACATCACTGGTATTGCGATCGGGCCAATAGGGTTCGGACAACCCATGCCTATAATCGAAAACAACAGAATATGTTACAATACGTCATATAACATTGATAACCGAACCGATCTGAACCTGTTCATTCAAACCAATTGCTTCTGCAGTACTGATTCAACACTGATTGAAGCGAAGATCTTTGATGGATATGATGACATTTCAAAGGGTTTGATCAGTTATGCCATATTTGATACAAGCTGTTCAACTGTCCTGGCTTATGTGAATAAATCTCCATTGACAGGACTAAATGAAGATCAGGATGCAGACCAAATCGAGCTTTTCCCGAATCCCTTTGTCGATCACATTAACATTTCAAATTCGGGTGATTATAAAACTTACCGGATCATAACACTTCAAGGCCAGGTACTTTTTCAGGGATCCCTCAACAAAGGTATGAACAGGATTAATGTTGAAAATTGTCCTGGCGGAATTTACCTATTGGGTTTGATTGATTCTGCCGATGGCAAGCATTATTACAAAATTCTTCGAAACTAATTATCTCGAATATGAACAGGTTTGCAAAAAACAAGAAGGTGTTCGTCGCAAACCTGTTCTGCTTCGGTATAAGTCTATTAATGCAATCCAAATTACTTTTTTAAAGACGCCATATCGATCACAAAACGATAATGAACATCACTTTTCAGCATTCTTTCGTAGGCCTCATTAATATCCTGCATTTTAATCATTTCAATTTCTGAAACGATGTTATGCTGACCACAGAAATCCAACAACTCCTGGGTTTCTGCAATACCGCCTATGAGTGAACCGGCAACAGATTTCCGGCCTAGGATCATGGGTACAGTATTAAGCATTGGCTCCAAACCACCCAGATAACCAACCAATACAATGGTTCCGCTGATGTTGAGTGTGGCAATATAGGGGTTTATGTCATGGACATAAGGAACAGTGTCGATGATCAGGTCAAATTTTCCTTTTACACTGTTCATTTGGACTTTATCGCTTGAAATAACTAGGGCGTTTGCGCCAAGTTTGAGCGCATCTGCGGTCTTATCCGGTGTTCGTGAAAAGAGTGTGACTTCGGCACCTAAGCCATGGGCAAGTTTGATGGCCATATGACCAAGTCCGCCTAAACCAACAACAGCGACCTTACTGCCTTCACCGACATTCCAGTGCTTTAGTGGCGACCATGTAGTAACTCCGGCACACAGCAATGGGGCAACAGCGGCAAGATCCAGGTTTGCCGGAACCTTCAAAACAAAATGTTCATCGACAACCACAGATTCTGAATACCCGCCAAAGGTTTGGGTTCCTGTATGCTTATCGCGTCCATTGTAAGTTCCTGTAAAGCCTGACAAACAGTATTGTTCCAGATCCTGTTTGCAGCTGTTACATTCCATGCAGGAATCTACCATACATCCTACTGCAACCAGATCTCCAGCTTTGTATTTTGAAACTTCAGAGCCAACTTTCATGACTTTCCCGACAATTTCGTGACCGGGAACAGCAGGATATATGCTGCCACCCCAATCATTTCTGGCTGTATGTAAATCAGAGTGACAAACCCCGCAATACAAAATTTCGATTTCAACATCTTTGGAAGTTAGTTCCCTGCGATCAATGTTCATTGGTTTTACAGGCGCGTCAGCGGCTGCAGTACCATATGCTTTTATGTTCATAGTATTTGTTTGTTTTAGTGACCTTTGCGACCACCTGTTAGTATATCAGTATTTGTAATCCTGTTTATTTCTCCAATTCTTCGGGATATCGATCAACTTCAGCCTTTATTTTTTCCAGCGCAAGCTTTATAACACACAGTTCTTCATAATATCGCGAAGAACATCCAAATGCCTTTAGCAAAACTGATCATCTGTGGTATACTAAACAGCATTACAAGCAATAAGTTGCAAAATATCAATAACTTTGATAGGATATAATCAAAACACTATCATTGAGAATGGATGACCTCAAGATGGTATTTAACAAAAAATGGACCCGCTGGCAGTTCCGATTTCTAGCGAATAAAAACTATCCGAATCCCATGAATAAACTTTTGCTTATCCTGGTTATTTGTTTCCCCTTGACACTCATGACACAGTCAGATCCATGCAAATTGCAGATCGGGACTAACCTCGCAGGACCGACTGACTATGGCAGTGAATGGCCATTTGTTAACATCATGAAGTATGCAAGAACCTGGATTACCTATAACTCTTCCTGGATCGAAAATGGGAACAATGCCTGGGATACTCAATTACTTGACTCTATCCCTTGTGATGAGCAAGGCTATCCCTTGCAGCTACCCTACCCTGTTCAGGGTGCTGAGACAACGCAGGCAGCAAAGACGGTATGGGCTAATACACAAGCACTTCCTCAAGGAGTTTATGTTGTACTCTGGGATGGAAGCGGCCAGATTGAAGTCGGTTTCGACGCAACAAATGCTATTCAAACCAGCCCTA
>Ga0247840_10005753_pt1 | contig 18381 bp, 18 predicted proteins | sample LaCruzMarch2015__FD_192404 | JGI IMG/M metagenome (GOLD analysis project Ga0247840, IMG submission 192404) | Freshwater microbial communities from meromictic Lake La Cruz, Castile-La Mancha, Spain - LaCruzMarch2015_17m | ecosystem: Environmental > Aquatic > Freshwater > Lake | place: Spain... | reverse complement strand
CCACCTTCGTGGACGGCTTAATGATGAGGGTAGAAAACGAATAGCCCGACGATCGCCATGACTGCTGCAATGATGCCGAAGGCGATCAGCAGCCCTTGCCTGGCGGCTCTGTGGTGGAACATGCAACATCTCCGATGAGGGCCAATCCCTCGTGAAATTGCCCGGAAGTCACTGCTCTGCACCCAGTGTATCGAGTGCAGAGCGTGTACTTCAGGCCCGTCATGATGACGGGGAGTGACTTGGGCTTAGCCGCGGCCAGGTCTGGCAGTGAAGCTGATGGGAGCCGTGTCCAGCATCGAACCCTCGTAGGGGAATTTGGCGGTGCCAACGTACCGGCCTTCGTCGAACGTGATGTACAGGCCGTTAGTCGGTGTAGTGCCGATGATCGTAGGCACGTACGGCGTGGCGTGGCCGTTGGTGTCAATCTTGCTCCAGCGGTACTGGACCAGGCTGTCGTCAGTCCCACCCAGGGTGTTGACCTCGTACACCTGGCCTTGGAGAGACATCCACGTCCGCATGCCGCTCTCGATGATCGGGTTGCCGTTCGGGTCGAGGTTGAACTGGGCGTCCTGGTGGAGCGTGATCTTCATGTCGGGCAGGTACTGCGCGGTACTCGAACCGCCGCAGCCGACGAGAGTCAGGCACGCGAGCGTGGCGATACTGAGCAGGGTGATCGTGCGGGTGGTCATGGGAACCCTCCAGGCGAATGTGAGATGGCGTCAATAAACGCCAGATCTCTTCTGCAAGGCCTCAAGTTGGAACTTTCGGCCGAGCAGCAATGGCTCAAATTTTGAGACATCGTCTGCACAGCAAAAATTCATAACATCACACTTTAGCATATTTACACTCAATTGTCAACCCCTGCGCCAGGATAAGTTCGGAGCGGAGCAGGGCTTGAAGCACAAGATTATTTCTGATAGGTTTAGATCAAACAAACCAAACTAACCAAGCAGAAAGGTATTTATGTCGACAATCATTCTCGCCTCAACCTTTGGAGTTTCTATTTTGGCCATCGCTTACTCACTGTTTTTAGCATTTTCCGTTTCCTCAAAATCAGCTGGTTCAAAAAAATTGTTCGATATATCAAAAATTATTTCTGATGATTTAAAGAAAAAAGAAGCAAAGAACATTAAGGATTTTGCTTTAGTTGCCATAGTACTATTCACCGGCATTATGTACGCTTTTGGCTGGCAATCTGCTGCCAGTTTTTTAGCCGGAGCAGTATTATTTATCCTGATCGATTATTTTCTGTCGACTATTTCGACCAAGGCATCGGTTAACATGGCTGAAGCGGCTAAGTCCAATGCTGTGTCTGTTTATAAAATTAATTATAACTTTGCCTACGCCTCAACCTTTTTGATCGCTGGGGTCGGGCTTTTATCAGTAGCGGCAGTTAATGTTATTTTGACCGATCTGAATTGTCTTTTGGCTTTGGTTTTGAGCGCAGTTTTGGCAGCAGTTTTCTCCTGGAAAAGTGGAAGACAGAATTATCTTGGAACCTTTGTCGGCACACTGGCAATTGCAATTTTGCTGGCTAAATCAAGTGGTGTTAGTTACAAGAACTTGGAAATACTGCCGCTAGCGCTTGCCAGTTTCGTGCTTATTATTTCACTACTAAGCAGATTTTTGTCGGGAATTAATCCTGCTAAACTAAATGTTTCCTCGGCGATGAATCGTGCTGTAATTTTAGTTTCAATTTTGACTTTAGTTGCTGCTTATTTTGGGCCGAAATATATTCTTGAAGCATCTGGCACAAAATTGATTATAAAATTAGCGGCAGCCCTTGCCCTTGGACTGGCTCTTGGTTTGATAATTATTTTTACTCGTCAATTTTCAAAAATTTTGCCAACGGTCGCAGTAGCGCTAATTGTTTTGGCATCAAACTATCTCGCCGGCACCTACGGTGTTATTCTAGCGGCGCTTGGATATTTGTCGCTCTGGCCACTCTCGATGTTAGCTAACCTTTTTTCCTATCAGAACAAAAACGCCGAAGCAATAGCCACTACCGCTGAAATGTCAGAAACTGCAGTAGAAAATATCACAACCTTAGATTCAAGCAAAATTATTACCTCGGGATATTTCATTGGCCTATTTGGAATCTTGGCTGTTTCTGCTTTACTTTATTATTTTGTTGGCCTTGGCAGCTTGAACTTTTTGGCTACTGATCCGAAATTAATCTCTGGTTTGCTCTTAGGTGGCGCAGCATCGTACATTTTAAGCTCTGAGCTTTTTGTAGACAAAATATTGAAAATTGCTGTTGCTGTTATTGGGGTAGTTCTTGCTGGCATAACTCTGGGACCTATTTTTCTTGCCGGCGTCATTGCTGGAGCAATTTTGATTGATTTATTGGTTAGTCAGTCGGTTAGCTCTGAGGTTTTAATTATGACAATTGTCGCGGTGTTTGCATCATCATTTATTGAAACGCAGTACAGCTTAATGATCCGCGGGATAATTGCTGGCGGAACGATTGTTTTGGTTGTGGTCTATTTCATAGTAAAAATGCTTTATGCAAAAAGACTCCAAATTGGAAAATAAGTCAAAGTTGGCACAGGAGTTTGCCGACCTGATTGCGTCTGGGGCCAAGTTGGACAATGCCGCCACTGTGATTTTATTAAACCGAATATTGCAAAATAGTTGAGTGATAAGTATTATAAACTTGTGGCTAAGAAGAAAACTAAAGATGCCCCTGCTGAGAAGCAGAGCCAGGAACCCAAAGTAAAAATAAGCAAGCGTCAGCAGGCTAAAGAAATGCTTGCGAAATTGGAACTTTGGAGACGAATAAAATGGCCGATAATTGGTATCGGTTCGTTTTTAGTTTTGTTTTTAATCGCTTTGGGTATTTATTCAGTTGCTTATGGCAAAACATCTTATCGGAATGTTTATGTTGGCGAAATTAATCTTGGTGGAAAAAGCAAAGCTGACATTACGCCGCTGTTAAAACCTTCTGCTGATCAATTTCTAAAATCCGATATATCGTTGAAATATCAGCCAGAAACTGGAGAGGCTAAGGAATATAAAGTTTCATCGGCCGAACTAGGTTTGTCTTACGACCTGGATAAAACTGTCAACGATGTTTATGTAGTCGGACGCAATCGTAATATTGCGGTAAGTTTTTATCAACAGCTTAAAACGCTCTTTATCAGATATCATGTTGATGCCAGTTATAATATCAATCAGGATGCATTAGAAAAAAAAGTTTCTGACATTGCAGACGAAGTTGATGTTCCGGAAAAAGATTTTGCTTTAAAGTATGCTGGCAATGGCGTTTTTGAGTTGACATCGGATAAGCAAGAAGGAAAAAGAATTGATCAAGATAAATTAATTTCTGATGTAAAATTTCTAATTTCTAATATCAAACAAAACCAAATTTCATTCAAACCGCAGATTTTCAGACCGCAAATTACAGATGCAAATGCTCAAGTTGGCCTTGCCAAAGCCAACAAAATTTTGGCCGCCGGTCCACTAACATTATCTAATGATGGCCAGAAATTTACTCTTGATGTTGACACAATCGCCGGGCTTATTGGTTCGCGACCAAAAAAGAAAACAATGGAAATTTACATTGTTGCCGATAAAAATGCTAAACAGGTCACGGGAATTGCCGGTCAAATCGATAAAGTGGCAGGAAATGCTATCCTGGCAGCTCAGGATGGTAAAGTTATTGTTTCTTCGGAGTCACAATATGGTGCGCAGTTAGATCAGGATCAAACAAAGATAGATATTGAAAATGCGCTAATGGCGAGAATTGCCGAAGATTCAACCGTAAACACCACAACAGTCACCTTGAAAATTAAAAAAGTAGCACCAGAAATTGATTCGGCCAAGTTGGCATCCTATGGGTTAACCGAATTGGTGGCGACTGGTACAACTAACTTTGTAAAATCACCGGCAAATAGAATCCATAACATTACAGTAGGTGCCACAGCTATTAACGGAACATTGGTTAAACCGGGCGAGGAGTTTTCAACTTTAGGCAAACTAGGAAAAATTGATGCTTCAACTGGGTATTTGCCGGAATTGGTTATTAAAAATAATAAAACCGTGCCGGATTATGGCGGAGGACTTTGCCAGGTTTCGACAACTTTATTTAGATCAGCACTTAATGCTGGTATGAAGATTACGGCCAGGTCCAATCACTCCTACAGGGTTTCATATTACGAGCCGCCAATTGGTATGGATGCAACAATCTTTGACCCGGCCCCAGATTTTAAATTTGTTAATAATTATTCGAGTTATATTTTTATTCAATCAAAAATCGTCGGAACAAAAATCACCTTTGAATTCTATGGCACCAAAGATAGTCGTGTTACTGAGATAGGGCAGGCGGTTGGCTACGACTATGTTGAGCCACCAGCAGCGGTTGAAACAGTTGATCCGGCACTGCCAGTTGGTACTAGAAATTTGGTGTCGCACTCTCACCAGGGTGCTTCGGCTCGTTTTCACTATAAAGTTTCAAAAGACGGAAACGTTTTGCAAGAAACAGATTTTCTATCGAAATATGTAGCCCTACCAGAAATGTGGATGGTTGGACCATCGGACCCTGCGGCTGTGCCAGCTGTTGATCCGGCCGCAACACCGGCCCCATCAGCTTAAAGGATTTAGTTTGGCTCTAAAATAAAAAATCGGGCAACGGATATTTCTTATGATTGGTGGGAGATTTCTAGCTTTTTGCCGCTTTGATAAATTCACGAAAAAGTGGGTGAGGTCGGTTTGGCCTTGACTTAAATTCCGGATGGAACTGTGAAGCGACAAAGAAAGGATGATTTTTTAGCTCAATTATTTCTACCAAATTTTGTTCTGGGTTAACGCCAGCCACAACTAATCCGGCTTTTTCTAACCTAGTACGATAGTCATTATTTAATTCATAACGATGTCTGTGTCGTTCAGAAATCATTGTTTCACCATAAGCACAAGCCGCGGTTGTTCCAGGGGTTAATTTACATTTATAAGCTCCAAGGCGCATAGTTCCGCCTTTTTCTTTGACTTTTGCTTGGTCACGCATTATATGGATCACGGGGTTTTCGGTTTTTAAGTTAAACTCCTCAGAATTACAGTCAGTTGTGTTCAAGACATGGCGGCAGAATTCAATTGTAGCAATTTGCATTCCCAAACATAGCCCAAGGTAAGGGACATTATTTTCTCTGGCATATTTTGCGGTAGCGATTTTGCCTTCAATCCCGCGATTACCAAAACCGCCAGGAACGACAATTCCGGCATAATCTTTGAGTAGTTTTTCGGCGCCATGACTCTCAATCTTCTCCGAATCGATCCAACCAAGTTCCAATTCCCGGTCGCTCCACCAGCAAGCAGACTTCAGTGATTCAGTCACTGAGATATATGTATCTCTCATATCCATATATTTTCCGACAATAGCAATTTTTATTTTTTCTTTCGGTGATTCAATCTTTTCGACTAATTTTTGCCATTCGTCATCAGATTTTTTCAATTTCAAGTTTAGCTTTCTGGAAATCACATCACCAACCGAGAATTTCTCCAGAAGTAGCGGAACTTTATAAACACAGTCAAGGGTTTCAACTGGAATGACAGCGTCTTCGTCAACTCCGCAGAAAACTGAAATTTTATCTAACTGTTTTTTATCAATTGGGTGATCTGCGCGGCAGAAAACCAAATCTGGTTGTATCCCATAGGTGGCCAAATCACGAATTGAATTTTGTAGCGGTTTAGTCTTGAGTTCACGAGTGGTTTCCATCCAGGGGAAAAATCCAACATGCAAATAAAGCGTATTTTCTGCTCCAAAATCACGGCGCATTTGGCGAATGCCTTCAAGAAAATGGACGCCTTCATAATCGCCAATTGTGCCGCCAATTTCAACAATAACAACGTCGGCCTTTGATTTCTCGGCCGCATCCAACATTCGTTTTTTGACTTCATCCGTCACGTGCGGAATCATTTGGATTGTACGCCCCAGGTAATCACCACGACGTTCATTCTCCAAAATTGCCTGATAAATTTGCCCTGACATTACTGAGCTCTCCCGTGATAAACTTTGGTCGATAAATCGTTCATAATGGCCCAAGTCGAGATCAGTTTCGGCGCCATCGTCCGTAACAAAACATTCGCCGTGTTCAGTTGGATTAATTGTGCCGGCATCAACATTATAATATTGGTCGAATTTCATTATAAACACTTTTTTCCCACCTCGTTTCAGAATATTTCCGACCGAAGCAGCAATAATACCCTTGCCCAAACCGGAGAGAACACCACCAGTGACAAACACAAACTTCGCCATTTATACCTCCAAAATTAATTATCAATTAAAACGCAAAAACTCCCAGTTGGGTGTGAATTAGTCAGGAGTTTTTTTTACCAAAACTATTGAATTATAAAAATATCATAAGATATTGACGGTGGCTTTTCAAACTTTTTTCTGCTACTTTGTGAGTTAATGTTTACCAAAGTGAATTTTTTAAAAAAAAGGCTTAGGCGACTTCAAGGTTTGGGGTATCTTTTGCAGTTTGTGCCATTTGTAAAAGCTTTAATGCTAACTGGGTCAATGAGTTTTGGAGCGGCTAAAGTATCATCCGACATTGATCTCTTGGTTATAACAGCGCCGAAAAGGCTATACACCGCCAGATTTTTCGTCTCCTTGTGGGCGGCGTTGACAGGCTGGAGAAGGAAACCATTTGAAAGCAATCTCGCTGGCAAGTTTTGCATTAATCATTTTATGACAAGCGAGAATTTTGATATTTTGCCGCAGACCGAGGCAAATGCTAAAGCCCACAGATTCATGGTCAAGATTTGGGACAGAGAAGGTGAGCACGAGCGGTTAATGAGAGAGAATTTTTGGATCAGAAAATATAATTTGATCCCGGTATCTATTGAACAGCTAGAATTTGTTAAGGCAGCTTTTCCGATTGAACGCCCAGTTTTCTTTGCCGTTTTTCGTAGAATTTGGGAGTGGATACTTTTTGCGAAACTGGGAGACATGGTTGAAATGAAATTAGCCAAATGGCAAAAAAATAAAATAAATTCCTCGCTTAATTTACTTGAATCAACATCCGATATTTTCATTTCTGACTCTGACTTAAGACTATGGGGACGCGATTATTCTTGACTTTTTGAGCTCAGTTTAGTAAGTTAGATATGGCGGCACGGTTCCCCCTTCCGAGCCGCCAACTTGCAAAATTGGGGACATAAGCAGAGGGCCTCGGCCCTTTTTCATTTCAAAAAAATATTATTAAATACGGGAGGAATTATGTTGAAGCCACTAGGCAATAGGGTCCTAATTGAACCATTGGAGGCAGAAGAAGTAACAAAATCAGGCATTATTTTGCCGGATAGCGCTAAAGAAGAAAGGTCAGAAGGCAAAGTCGTTGCTATCGGATCTGGTTTAGTCGATGGGAAGGAATATAAATTTTCAGTTAAGGTTGGAGACAAAGTTTTGTACGGAAAATATTCAGGCGAAGAAGTCAAAATTGATAAAAAAGATTATAAAGTTGTAAAAGAAGACGAAATTTTGGGGATATTATAAGCGGAAATTCGTACGCGGATTTATCACACGGATTTTCACGGAAAATACATTTCTGATCCGTGCCCGTCCGTGTAAATGATCCGTGTTAGAATATCAATTTAATTTTCGACTAAAAGGAGAAAAATATGTCTAAACTAATTAAGTTTTCAGAAGACGCAAGAAAAAGCTTACAAATCGGGGTTAATAAATTGGCTGATACAGTGAAGGTAACTGTTGGTCCTAAGGGTCGCAATGTTGTACTCGACAGGGGATATGGCGGACCGACAATCACCAATGATGGTGTTACTATCGCTAAGGAAATTGATTTGGAAGATAAATTTGAAGATATGGGCGCGCAACTTATTAAAGAAGTGGCTCAGAAAACAAACGATGTAGCAGGGGATGGAACGACTACCGCAACAATTTTGGCTCAATCTATGATTAACTCAGGTCTTAGAAATGTTGCTGCTGGCGCCAACCCAATGGCAATTCGTCATGGGATTGAAAAAGCGACTGAAGTCGCTGTTGCTGCAATCAAAAAGAACTCAAAAGAAGTGGCTGGAAAGTCTGAAATTGCTCAAGTCGCTTCAATTTCAGCGGCTGATAGCGAAGTAGGAAATTTGATTGCTGAAATTATGGACGAGGTCGGCAAAAATGGTGTTATCGCCGTTGAAGAATCGAATACGTTTGGATTGGAAAAAGAAGTTGTAGAGGGAATGCAGTTTGATTCCGGTTACATATCACCCTATATGGTTACCGATACTGCCAGAATGGAATCAGTTTATGATAATCCAAAAATTCTTTTGACTGATAAAAAAATCTCTTCTATCCAAGATATTTTGCCATTACTAGAAGCTCTTGCCCAAGCCGGAACCAAGGAATTGGTTATTATTGCTGAAGATATTGATGGTGAAGCGCTAACAACTTTAGTATTGAACAAGCTTCGTGGGTCTTTCAATGTTTTAGCAGTTAAAGCCCCAGGTTTTGGCGACCGACGAAAAGAAATGCTAGAGGATATTGCGGTTTTAACCGGTGGTACAGTTATCACGGATCAAACTGGCGGTAAAATTGATGAAAAAGCTGCCGATATGCTGGGGAGTGCTAGGAAACTTGTAGCTGATAAAGACAAAACTGTAGTTGTTGACGGTAAAGGTGAGTCAACAAAAATCAAAGCTCGTGTTGAATCAATAAAGAATCAAATTGAAGCAACAAAATCGCAGTATGATAAGGAAAAGTTGCAAGAGCGTATGGCAAAGCTAGCGGGTGGCGTTGGCGTTATTAAAGTTGGCGCTGCCACCGAAGTTGAGCTTAAAGAAAGAAAACACAGAATTGAAGATGCTGTTGCAGCAACAAAAGCCGCAATTGAAGAGGGAATTGTCCCTGGCGGAGGCGCAGCACTAATTGACGTGATACCGGCACTTCTTGAGCTCTGCCTTGAAGGTGACGAAGCGCTTGGCATTGAAATCGTCAAGCGATCACTGGAAGAGCCGATGCGGATGATTGCCGAGAACGCTGGCGTTGACGGAGGAGTGGTAATTGAAAAAGTTCGTAATATGGAACCAGGCGAAGGCTACAACGCCGCAACCGACGAATATGGCGACATGATCAAGTTCGGTATCATCGACCCGGCAAAAGTTACCCGTTCTGCCCTACAAAACGCTGCGTCAGTTGCTGCCATGTTCCTAACAATGGAAGCCGCAGTTGCTGAAAAGCCAGAGAAGAAAGACACCCCAGCAATGCCAGGTGGAGTGGATCCAAGCATGATGGGAATGTAAACCACAGATCCTTGGTACAGATTAAATACGGATAAACAAAAAAATTCCTTCGGAGAAACCTGTCTGCCGACAGGCAAGATCTGAGGGGATTTTTTTAGTTGTAAGAGTGTGATATAAATATTGTAACGCGACACCAAGCGTGGAGGCAGACATGAAAACACATGCGTGGCATTTTGGAGCGTGTACGATCCATCTTCGCCCAGGTGCGACACCCAAAGTTGGCTCGGTTGCCGAGGTTGCCGATGATGCAATCAAGATTGCCGATGGTCGGGTCTACGTCTACGCCGAGGTCGTACTCGTATTCGTTGCTCAGCCGACGGGGGCTGAGAAGTCCTTCTTTCTCAGCAAGAGCGATGTTTACCGTCTCACCACCTGCGATGGCAGAGGTATCTGGCCCAACCAGTTGCGGTTCCTCTTTTGAGGACATGGGGGGAAACCGGGCGAATCCCACGGGGGAAACGCCTTTTTTAATTATTAGTGCTTTTTAAACTAATCTAAGCCAGCTCAGTGGCGCCCATTGGTGCAACCTCTGGCTTGACCATTTCAAAGTTATCTTTAACTATAATTTTATGTTGTTCAATTTTTACGATTGCGGAACAGTGAATGATTCTTTGGTCAAACAATTTTTTCAAGTAAATTCGGCTAATTGAAAGTGTTTGGCTTTCGACAACATAATCGAAAACTGTACCCAAAAATTCACCTTTTTTAGTATAAACTTTTTCACCGACGATGTGAGCGCGCTTTTTAGCTTTTTTGTGCAATCTGACCATTTCCTTGGGGTCGACTAAACTTTCTTCGCTTTGGATAATTAATGCCGCTTTAGAAATATCAGCAATTTCTTTTGTTGAAACGTATTTCTGATGATGAATTAAGCCATCAGTTTTGGCAATTACCGCCTCGATTTTTATCTCTTCAACGTCAACAAAAAAATCCACTAGCTCTGCAACCCTAGTCTGGTTTTCTAGCTCAAAAATTGGCAATCCAACTAAATTGGATTTTTCAATTAACATGGCTAAATTATAGCACAAAAATTAATTGGGTTAATTAGTTCGTTCAATATAAGAGTTCGTTCGAGTGTCAATTACAATTTTGTCGCCAGGTTTGATAAAAAGGGGAACGGCAACCTGTCCGCCAGTAGATATTGTGACTAATTTGGTTACAGTTCCAGCGCTGTTTCCTTTAACACCTGGAGGCGCATCGGTAACCTCAAATGTCATTTTGATTGGTAGCTCAATGCTAATCGGTTTATCTTTAAAGTAAAGAATTTCAACTGGGGAGTTTTCTACTAAATATCCGATTTGATCGGTTAATTGAGAATTCGGTAGCTCAAATTGTTCATAGTTTCCGTTGTCCATGAAGAAAGCATTCTCGCCATCGGTGTAAAGAAATTGTGCCGATTTATGCGAGAGCTCGGCAGGTTCGATTTTATCGTTGCCTTGGAAAGTTTTATCGATTGTTGATCCGCTGATCAAATTTTTAAGTTTTGTTCGCATAACGGCGCCAGAACGTCCCTGTTTCGAGTGTTGCGAAAAAGTCACGACATATGGGTCGCCTTCAATAATAACTTTAGTGCCTACTTTTAGATCAGTAATAGAAAACATCAAAAAAATTGTTATCAAATATACTTACATAACCGATAAATTATCGGGTTACAAATGGCAATAGAGCGAGCTGTCTTGCTCGTTTAATCGCTGTACCCAGCTGTCGCTGATGTTTGGCGCAAACGCCGGTGCGGGATGCTGGGTCAATTTTTGACCAACGATTAATATATCGCGACAAAGTCGAGACATCTTTGTAATCAATTTCAGCAATTTTAGTTTTGCAGAAATAGCATTTTTTCTTGTTGTGGAATCCTTCTTGCATATCTTTCCTTATTTATGATTTAAAATGGGATTTCGTCGATATCAATTTCTTCGGTCTCAGCTGGTTTGTTATCATCCGCCTTTTTTTCAGTTTTAGCTATTTCGTCAACTGGGTTTTCATCATTTGAAGTTGGCCTTGGAGCACCTTCACCTTTGCGGCCCAAAGCGATAACATTTTCAGCTACAATTTCGGTTTTTTGTCGTTTTGCTCCGTCTTGACCTTCCCAAGATCTTGTTTGCAATCGGCCTTCAACGTAAACTGGTGCGCCTTTTTTTACAAATTGACTAACATTTTCTGCCATCTTGCCCCAAACAACTACTTCATGAAACTCGACTTGCTCTTGTGTTTCTCCGCTGTCTTTGTTGGTCCAACGTCTGTTGGTAGCAACTGAAAACGATGTGACAGCCTGACCATTTGGCGTGTAGCGCATTTCTGGGTCTTTAGTTGCATTACCGATAACCATTGCCCTGTTGAGTGAAAACATCTTACTCCTTTGACTTTAATGCTTTAAAGATCATCGCCTAAAAGTTCATCTAACTTTTCGTCAAGCTTTTTCATTCTGTCGGCCTCATCTTCTTCTGAAACTGGCTCTTCAACCTTCTTGGCTTTAACAGGTTTCTTCGCTTTTTCCTCGACGATTGGTTCAGCTATAGGTTCTTTGATTGTAATTTTAGCTTTTCTGGTTTTTTTCTCAACCATAGGCTGATCGGCCTCTGGCCGAGGCTCAGTTTTCTCTTCTGGTTCATCTTCTTCGGTGGTTTCATTTTCGGTTTCAGCGACATCAGACATTTCTTCAATTTTCTCATCATCTTCTTTTTCTTCATCACCGTCTTTTTCGCGAACAGCCATCAGATCTTTAGATGCTTCGGTTTCACCCTCAACGACCTCAAAACTTTTTTCGCCCAAAACTTCTTCAACAGCAGAGCTGCCGACGATATCTTCTTTTGTAACTTTCAAAACTTCGCTCTTTTCAACTTTCAAAGTTGTTAAGTGACGAATGACTTGTGGAAAAACTCTAAGCTCATGATCAAGATCAGCAAGTTTTGGTGCCTCCATTTCAAACCAAACAGTGATATAGGTTGCAAAGTTCTGTTTCAAAATTGGATACGCCAGTTTGCGTCGGCCCCAAGATTCTTCCTTAGTAACTTTACCGCCTTCATTTCCAATAAAGCCGGCAACTTTGTCGGTAATTTTTTTCAAATCTGCTTCTTCCACAACATCTGAAACTAAGTAAGTAAGCTCGTACTCTCTCATTTATTGCTCCTTTATGGCGCCAGTTTTGTTGCCCAACTTAGATCGGACACTGGCTCCCCAAAATGGGGAATTGGATTTATTAATTTGTATGATTACTTTAGCAAAATACTCTCGAAGAGTCAACACTTAATATTAAAATCAAACATTGAATCTAAATAAGGTTACATCACCATCTTTGAAAATATAATTTTTGCCTTCGGTGCGGACCATACCGTGAGAACGGGCACCGGTCCACCCACCTTGAGCGTAGAGATCTTGCCAAGAAACAACCTCTGCGGCAATAAAGCCCTTTTCAAAATCAGTGTGAATTACCCCGGCCGCTTCCGGCGCCTTGGCGCCGTTGCGAACTGTCCAAGCTCTAGTTTCTGGCTCACCGGAAGTAAAGTATGTTATTAAATTCAAAGCTTTGTAGGCCTCTTTTATCAGGCGATTAATGCCAGTATCACTGATGCCAAGAGCTTCGAGGTATTCGCGTTTTTCGTCGTCACCCAAATCATTCAATTCACTCTCAATTTTAGCTGAAATCGGAATATATTTGTCATCTTCAAAACTTCTAAGTTGATCTTCGGAACAATTTGCAACGTACAAAACTGGCTTCATTGTCATTAGCGCCATTGATTTAACCAGTCTTATTTCATCCTCTGATAAATCGGCTTCACGGGCGTTTTTTCCGTCGCAAAGTTTTTTGATTATTTTATCCAATGCCTCTTTTTCTAGTTTAGCGTCTTTTGAGCCTGCTTTAATGTCACGGTCTAAATTGTATTGGCGCTTTTCGACTGTGGATATATCAGCTAGTTGCAATTCAGTTTCTATTGTTTCAATGTCATCTTTTGGGTTAATTTTTCCAGCAACGTGAGTAACGTTCTCATCCTCGAAAAAGCGGACAACCATAGCTATAGCATCACATTCACGAATGTGTGAAAGAAATTGGTTGCCAAGCCCTTCACCCTTTGACGCTCCGCGAACTAAGCCGGCAATATCAACAAATTCAACGGCAGTTGGAACAATTTTTTTTGATTTAGAAATTTCTGCCAGCGGTGCCAATCTTTCATCGGGAACTTCAACAATTCCAACATTGGGCTCAATAGTGCAAAACGGATAATTGGCCGCTTCTGCTTTTGAGCCCTTAACGAGTGCGTTGAATAATGTACTTTTGCCGACATTTGGCAAACCGACAATTGCGATTTTTAATCCCATGGCTAAAACATACGCGAAATGAGGGGGAAAGTAAAGTTCTTGACTTGACTTTTTGTGAGAATATTGGTATATTTAGTCGTGCGAAATCATATTCCACACCCCGAAAGAGGTGGTTGCGATTACAACGATAAAGTCCATAGGGTTTCCCACTCGGGCTGACCCGAGCCAGATCGTGGCCAAGATGCTGCTGGCAGCAGAGTACGAGCTGCCCAACTTCTATCTGGAGCTGATACTGCCGGGTGACGATGTCCTCCACTGGGAGGCTATTATCGCCCACGCCAAGCAGAATCAGCTTCCATACGGCGCCGTTCATGGGCCGTTCACCCGGTACGCCGACATCCATTCCGGCGATTGGGGTCTGACTGGCGTGATCGGCTTCGAACGGCTGAAGCTAGCCGCCGAGCTGGCCAACCGGCTGGGAGCAAGGCGTTTTGTCGTCCATGACGACACTTACGCGCTCAAGTCTCAGTCGCCCGATGAGCTGGACGAGATGCGACAGCGGCTTCGGCCGATTGCCGTTGACCATCTCAAGACCCTGAAAGCCATCTGCCCGGGGACAACCCTGGAGATCCTGACGGTTCTCCCCTGGTTCGACGCCGGTGACACTGAGACCATTAACCTTCTGGATACTGGTGATGGTCGGGCTGTGGCGCAGCTGGCTCACGATGCTGGTCTGGAAGGGGTTACCTACGACATCAGTCACGGCCGGTCGCAAGGCGGACTGCACACGCCACTCTCCGTTGGCCAAAGCATCGGCATCGAGTACATTCGTCATCTGCACCTGGCATCGTACAGCAAGCCGTACGACGCTGTGCCACTGGGTGATGGCGACCTGACTCCGGAGTTGTTGCGCAATTTCTTCGAGGCGTGCAATGAAGACAAACCCGTCACCGTCGAGGTGAATGAGCCCGAGGTAGAGTTGCGGTTTGTTCATCTGCCGCACCTACGGCAGTCCCTCGACTGGCTCAGGGAGTTCGAGTTCCTGGCCGCGTGAACCATCGTCAGCATTGCTGCGAGTAGACCATCGTCGACAATGTCCGCTCTGACTCTAGGGCGGACTTTTTAATTACTTAAGATAAAACATGCGCCAAATGAGCTGAAAAGTAAAGAAACTTTGATATTTGGTTTTTAAGCAAAAAAAACCGCTCGGACGACGAGCGGGACAACTAACCATCTTGGGTAGGTGGTTCATGGAGCGCGAGTTCTTTGCTCGCAGCGGAGATCTTTTGGAAGAGTGTTGCTTGCTGCCTCTCCGGCATTGTCATGGTGTTGCAGATCAGGGCTATGAACAGAGGTGCATGCTTGATGAACATCTCGTCATTGCCCGGGCGGATGTCCATGCCGGCGCTTGGTACCTGTTCAGATCGCCGCTGCTCGATCAGGTATTCGAGCCCTGTCAACGGTTCCATGGCTGCCAGTTTCATCTGGATGCTGTGGAGGTGAGCGAATCTGACTTCGGCACTGAATCCAGCCCGTTGTTGGACGACCAGAGTCTGACCCTCCCAGCCATATTCAGATAACTGGAAGTAGAAGGAACCGATTCCTGGCTTCTGATGGGTTCCGACTATCCCAAGCAGCATGGTGTTGGTCTCCGAGTCCCAGCTCATGCAGTTCGGATAGTTGGCCGGAGTGTAGATGCAGGCGTCTGTCGTTGTCTGCCCCTGCCTCAGCACATTCCATTTCAGGAGCTTTTGCATCTCGGCCATGAACTTCGGCACATCCTGATCAGGATCAGTTTCGAAGTTCAGCTCTGGTCGATTGCTGGCAAAGCGGTAGAAAGGGCTGGGGGAGAATAAGTGTGATCCTTCGTCATCTTGCCAGCCAATCCCCGGAAACGGTAGCTCACTCAAAGGGCGATTTGGCAACTTCATCTTCGCTCTGCAGCGAAGGATCTTGATGTCTTGGTCCGCAATTCCGCGATTCCTCAGAACTTCAATCAGAAACCGCAGTTGGAGCATGTCGTCGCCGTAGCCCTGGTTGACCAGGCCAAACGGTGCGAAGATGCCCCTAGTGGGGTCCACCATGCCAGCCAGCAGATACTGCAGAATTCCCCAGCGGTTGGCGGTGAAGTGTGCTTCAATCTTATCAGAAAAGGTCATGATGACCTCCGTGTTCAGGGTTTCAGTGCAGTATATTTTTATCATTTTCTTAGCTTTTAGTCAATAAAAAAACCCGCTCAGCGACAAGCGGGCGGGGTGGTTCACCCCAAGATGGCTATTTGACGTCACCACCGACTTCAACCTTGTGGGCAAATTCGCCCGAGAAGTCGGCGATAGACATCGACATCTCTGCCAGTTCTTCGAGTTGGTCGGCCAGATCGTCAGGCTGGTTCCGTGTGTTCAACAGCATGTGGCGGATGATGTCGGCCATGGCCCAAGCAGACATCTCGTTAGCCAGTTCGTTGCTGGCCACATGCCTGCCTATTTGGGTCGAAACGATGGCTGGCTCGTCTATGAAGTTGTGAAGCACGTGCCAGAAGACATCCATGTCGTCCATGTTCTCGACTCGCTGTTGCAGATCGATCAGTTGCCGGAGATCGAGCCGGAAGCGAGCGTCGAGCTGTGTCTCACCGATCAGTGCCTCGCCGGCCCACCAATAGCGATGGCAGCCAACGAAGACATCCAGCTCGGTCTTGACTTGGCTCTGTTGCCGAACCCCGCCAGTCAGCATCATCTGCTCGTTCGGCATCCAGAGCAGCTCTCGCGGACCGATCTTGAAATGCTCGGCCAAGCAGGCCAAGAATCCGGTCAGGTGGAGTGAATCGATCTGCTGCGGGTGGACCTGTCTCTCGGCGAACTTGATCCACCCGTCCAGAGGGGTGAAACGGCGGATCAAATCCGTCTGGAACTCTGGCTTGCATGGCATCGAGGCAAACGGTGAGAGCCAGTAGATGTCCGGATCGCCGTCCTCTATGACGCGAACTCCTGCCAGGTAGTGTGTCCCAACAGCTTTGCCGTCAACTTTCAACGGTACCGGCTGATGAAACAGCGTTGTCTGTTGCCCTGTGATCTTGGCTTCAGCCAGGCCGTTGTTGATGGCGATCATCCGCGCCGACTTGTCGCCCCAACCGTAGTGGGTCAGCTCGAGTGGAGAGTAGAGTCCGACTTTGGGATCCAGGATTCCGTAGTCGAGATGACCGAGTAGACCAAAGTGGCCGTAGGGCAATGCTTGACGGATCAAATCCGTTTGGCGCATGAGCATAACCTCCCAGTAGTTGCCAAGCTGAACAACTTCATTATCAACGAAAAAAATACTATGTCAATAAAAAACCGCTCGGACGACGAGCGGAAAGGCGGGAAGACGGAATGGCCTCACGAGGTGAGTAACGTACCGGCGGGATTACCCCAGACGAAATCCTGAATCCCATCGAGTGGGCCAATAGCGACCCGGGTGCTGGGGCCGCAGCAGCTAAGCCCGGCTTTGATCTTGGGGATCATGCCGCCACTGCCACAGATCGAACGGGTGGCCGTTACTAAGCCGTGACGCTGGAGTCGCAGGAACTCTGGCTTGGACAGCGACGGGATGACCTTCGACATTGGTCCTGGCTCCCGGTCATGGACACCACCGGTTTCGGTGGCAATGTAGACCAGGTCGAAAGGCCAGTGCCTATGAAGCTGACTTGCCAGGTTGTCGTTCTCAGATAACCCCTTGGTCATGGAGTCAGATTCGATCGGCCAGGTAGTGTCGTTGGCGTTGACCAGTGTTACGACGCCGTTTGCGCTGTAGGAATCGAGCCTGGCCTTGATGCTAGCCATCCGAACCTTTGACCGCAAGTCAGCGCTGGTGATCAGCATCGTCGCTGTTGGAATACCTGCGCGAAGCATTGCGTTGTCCCAGAAGCCGTAGATGCTGTTACCCATACCCGCCAGGTCGGCAGGCGAGAAGTCCATTGCCCCTGAGCAGCGTTCTGCTGCATACTCACGACCAGCTTGAATGGCACCGGAGGTAACGATGACAACTGAGTGCGAGGCTCGGATCTGTTTGATCTGGTGAGCCACGCTCTCAAAACATCGGGTAGACAGTCGACCGTGGTGCATCAGTGCGGAGGTTCCGCACTTAACTAGTAGCTTGCTCAATTGAGTAGACCTCCTCAAGAACTTCTGACAGTCTAACACAAGTTCCTTGTTTTGTTAAGCTAGAAAACAAACTTCTTCTGCAAAGACGTTTTAATATGTCGATTTTTTTTACGCTAGTTGAAAGGAGTGTCATATCTTGTTATAAATACTGAGAGCTCCATACGAGAATCTGGAGGCGATTGATGAAACTGGTACTAACCATTCAAGCAATCATCGTTGCGCTTTGGGACGACGAGTGCATCGTGTTGGGCGACACCTACGAGACACGCTACAACAGAGAGCACCCGGAGGCACCGCCGAGCCCCTTCCGGATCAATATCAGGACAGCGCCTGATGGCCCGTTGACTCGGGAGTTTGTCTTCGAGATCGGTCGACACATGGCCGAAACCCTCCTCCAGACCAAGACTCGTCCGCAGTTTCAGGGGATTTTCGGCATCCCAAATGCCGGTAACATCCTGATGGAAGGGTTCTTGCGGCAGTGGCCAGCCAATCTATATCCGCTAATCCTGGAGAAGGTTGAAGATGGTTCAGGCCGCAGGTTCAATATCGCGGATACTGATGGCCTACAGTATCACCGCGGCTACGAGTTCTGGGGAGTGGATGACCTTGTTACCTCGCTTTACACCAAGGAGATGGTGATGTCTGCCATCCCGAATCGCGTAGTTGGTATTTCGGTTTTGATCGATCGGAGTGCTAATGCCGAGGAGCGTCTAGCCGAGAAGGGCATCATGCTCAGTTCGAGTGC
>Ga0247840_10005752_pt1 | contig 18381 bp, 15 predicted proteins | sample LaCruzMarch2015__FD_192404 | JGI IMG/M metagenome (GOLD analysis project Ga0247840, IMG submission 192404) | Freshwater microbial communities from meromictic Lake La Cruz, Castile-La Mancha, Spain - LaCruzMarch2015_17m | ecosystem: Environmental > Aquatic > Freshwater > Lake | place: Spain... | reverse complement strand
GAGGACACCGCGCCGGCGCTGACCGCGCCGGGGACCCGCTTCGGCAGCAGTCTCTTCCTCGGAGTCGATACCTTGATCGGACCCGCCTATCTCGGCATCGGGATCTCCGGCGAGGGTGAAGGCACCGGCTATATCAGTATCGGCTGGCCCTGACCCGCCGTCATGGATTCGCAACGGCAGCACGGGAAGCGGGTCAGGTATGATCCCGCCTATGGACGCACGGCTCTGCGCCCCCATGGAGTTACGAACCTGATGAAACGCCTGTTGCTGCTGTTGTTGATTTGCTGCGTCGCGCTGCCGACAGCGGCGCGCGATGCCGCCTACCCGCGGATCGGTCTGGTGCTGAGCGGGGGCGGCGCCCGCGGGGCGGCGCATGTGGGTGTGCTCAAGGTACTGGAAGAACTGCGCATTCCCATCGCGGTCGTGGTCGGAACCAGCATGGGCGCGCTGGTGGGCGGCACCTATGCCAGCGGTGTGAGTCCGGCCGAGATGGAGCGCCGCTTGACCGCGGTGAACTGGAACAAACTCTTTGTCGATGACTCACCGCGGGACGACTGGCCGATCCGCCGCCGCGAGCAGAGCCTGCAACCGAACTTCGACTTCAGCGTCGGCGTGCGTGAGGGCAAGCTCAGACTGCCGAGCGGGGCACTGGCCGGCCAGAAGGTCGAGCTGTTCTTCGGTGACCTGGTCAAGAACGCCGACGGCATCAAGCAGTTCGATGAGCTGCCGATCCCGTTCCGCGCGGTGGCCACCAATCTGGAAAACGGCGACATGCAGGTGTTCGACTCAGGCCCGCTGCCGGAGGTGATGCGCGCCAGCATGTCGGTTCCAGGGCTCTTCGCCCCGGTCGAGATCGGCGAGAACATCTATGTGGACGGCGGCCTGGTGCGCAATCTGCCGGTCGACGTGGCCCGCGCGATGGGCGTCGATCTGGTCATCGCGGTCAACCTGGGCGGGTCTTATCTTCCCCGCGATCAACTGGAGTCGGTCGTGGGGGTCGTGGGACAGATGGTCGCGATCCTCACCGAGCAAAACGTCCAGCGATCACTCAAGGAACTGCGCCGCGGCAAGGACGTGCTGATCTCACCGGATTTGGGCGACATCACCTCCAGCAACTTCGACCGCGCCGCCGATGCGATCCGCATCGGCGAGATCGCGGCACGCAAGGCCGCGCCGCGGCTGGCGCACCTGAGCGTCAGCCCGGACGCCTATGCAGCCTGGCGGGCCGACCGGCCGCTGGCCATTCCGGACCGGGCGCCCATCGACGAGGTCAAGGTCGCGGGCCTCGAATTCGTCAATCCGGCCATCTTCGAACCGCTGATCGACCATCAGGAAGGACGGGTGCTGAACCGGAAACGGCTGGAGTCCGACATCGGCAAGATCTATGGCCGCGGCGACTTCAAGAACATCAACTACGACCTGGATCGGACGAACGGCGGCAACCGCCTGGACATCAACGCCCGCGAGAAACCCTGGGGACCCGGCTATCTGACCTTCGGTCTCGGCATCGCCACTGATTTCGAGGGCGACAACCGCTTCGGCCTGCGCGGCACCTATCGCCGGACCTGGATCAATGATCTTGGCGCCGAATGGTATACCACCGCGCAAATCGGCAATGTGGTCGATCTCTACACCGAGTTTTACCAGCCCTTTTCAGTCGAACGCTCCACCTTCGTGCTGCCCAGCCTGGGATTTTCGCGGGTGCCGCTCAGCGTTTTCAAGGACGGCAAACGCGTCGCGCGCTATGACCTGTCGCGCAGCACGCTCGGCCTGGACCTGGGCGCAACCCTGTTCGGCGGCAATGCGGAACTGCGCATCGGCGCCATCCTTGGCCGCGCCAATGCCAAACTGGATACCGGCGACCCTGAACTCCCCGAACCGGAATCCAATGAAACCGGCCTGCGCGCGGCCTTCGTCTACGACACCCTCGACTCCGCTTTTCTGCCGCGGCGCGGTCACCGCCTGTCACTGGACCTGCGCTCACCACAGCCGGCGATGGGCGCGGACGTCAGCTTCAACCGCGCCTCGGGCTACTGGGCCGGCGCCTTCAGCTTCGGCGACAACACCATCGTCGCGCAGGCCGATGTCGGCACCGCTTTCGGCAGCGACATGCCCTATTACGATCAATTCACATTGGGCGGCTTCCAGCGCCTGTCAGGCTATGCCACGGACGAGTTCCGCGGCAACAACGTCGCCTTCGGCTCACTGACCTACTACCGGCTGCTCACGGCACTGCCGCCGCCGCTGGGCCGCGGAGTCTATATCGGCGGATCACTGGAGGTCGGCACCCTGAGTGAAACCATCGAGCAACTGAACGAATCCGGAACCCGCTTCGGCAGCAGCTTCTTTCTCGGTGCCGATACCTGGCTGGGACCGGCCTACTTCGGTATCGGCCTGACCGGGGACGGCGAGACCACCGGTTATATCATCCTCGGGCGGCCATGAGTCCGGCACTTTGGCTCATGGACTTCCGAGGATAGACTGTCGTTGTCGTATAGCGTTCGCACCTGATATCCAGACAGACCTTCGTGTAGGGGCGGGTTTGAAACCCGCCCCTATGTCCGGTTATAAAGGGAACTCTCGCCCATCTTATATTTCGAAACTGGACCTTCCAATACCTTAAAAGAGATATACGCCGCTGCAGTGGAAGCGAGTAGAACGAACCAGGCGCCGAAATACCCATTGACCCCGGCGTCTTTGACGAACATAATGAATATTGGATGAAAAAGATAAAGACTAAAACTGAGTGCGCCATAGTACATCAGTAACGGAAGAGCAAAAAAACGCTGGATCACTCCTCTGACGTTGACCGCTGACAAGAGGATCAGTGACCAACAAATTGCATATAGAATAAACTGTTTATGAAAATAGTTGTATGGGACACTCTTCCCCAGCAACGAAAAAACCAGAGGCGTCATGATGATAACGCCGAAAACACCAAGGAACCCCGAGTATCTTAAAGTTTCCCTCGCAATTTTGTTCAGCCCGTTTCGGTTGATACCGTCCTGGAGAACAGCAAGAAATACACCAACGATAAATATCGGCAGATAAGGCGACAATCGCGGATCATTTGTTAAGGATTCGCTTTGCGGTGATATGATTTGGGATAACGACATCAGCAGAAAAAAATACAATACTGTTGCACCATAACCATATGACCGGATGAAAACGATGGTCAGCACCAGAAAGGGAAGCAAGAAATAAAATTTGAACTCAACCGCAATACTCCAGGTCACATCTTTGCCTTCCAATAGGAACAAGTGACTCAAGAAACCATGCCAATTCAAGTCAAAAGGTATTCCGACACCACTCCGCCCGAGAGCAGTCGCGAAAAACCAGGTACTCATAACCGCAAGCAACAAATAGAGAGTATAGAGTGGGTAGATGCGAAAAAATCGTCTCTGCCAATAGTGTGACATGACTGAATATGACAATATTTCCTTGCCCTTCTGTAACAAAATCAGCGTAAGCAAAAAAGAACTCAGAAGGAAAAACAGAAATACACCGGACTTTCCTATACCTCCTAAATCAAGGATTGGAACAAAAAACATACCGGAATTACTGGTATGACTAAGAACAACGATCAATACGGCAAACCCGCGAAGACCATCGAGGGAATCCACTTGGAATTTCTTGTCGGATATTTCCCTATGAATCACGTCTCGGTCAACCCCCGCTTATCCATGACCCGCTTCGCCTTGCCGGCAAAGCGCTCGATGCTGCGCGGCTCCACCAGCTCGACTTCGGCGCGGATGCCGGCGACCGTGTGAATCTCACGGGCAATACGCTCACGCAGTGCCTGCATCCGGTCCATCCGGTCGGAAAAGGATTCGCGGCGGATCTCCACCTTGACCGTGACCTGATCCAGGGTGCCGGGTCGGCTGACCTCGATCAGATAATGGGGGGTGGTGCCGTCGACCCGCAACAGGGCTTCCTCGATCTGCGATGGAAAGACATTGACCCCGCGAATGATCAGCATGTCGTCGCTGCGCCCGGCCACCCGGCTCATGCGCAGGGTGTTGCGGCCGCACGGACAAGGCGCGCGGTAGATCCGCGCGATATCGCGGGTCCGGTAGCGAATCATCGGCATGGCCTGCCGGGTCAGGGTGGTGATGACCAGCTCACCAGGTTCACCCTCGGCCACCGGCGCCAGGGTCTCCGGGTCGATGCACTCCACCAGAAAGTGATCCTCTTGCAGATGCATGCCGTTGCGCGCCGCGCATTCGCCGCTGACCCCGGGGCCGATGACCTCGGAGAGTCCGTAGTTGTTGAAGGCGAGGATGTCGAGCTCCTCTTCGATCTCGCGGCGCATATCCTCGGTCCAGGGCTCGCCGCCGAAGTGGCCGTAGCGCAGCGACAATGCCCGCGGGTCCAATCCGGCATCGCGGGCGGCGTCGGCGATGGTCAGGGCATAACTCGGGGTGCAGATCAGCGCCTCGGGTTGCAGATCGTGGATGATATCGAGCTGACGCCGGGTATTGCCGGAAGCGGCGGGGATGATGGCCGCACCGACCAGCTCGACCCCATAGTGCAGCCCGAAGCCGCCGGTGAAGAGCCCGTAACCGAAGGCGATCTGCACCGTATGCTCGGGTTTCAGACCACCCGCGACCAGGAAGCGCGCGCACAGCCCGGACCAGATGCGCAGGTCGTCGGGCGTATAGGCGACGAAGGTCGGCCGGCCGGTGGTGCCGGACGAGCCGTGAATGCGCGCCAGGTCCTTGCGCGGGACCGCCAGAAAACCCAATGGCTGGTGGCGGCGCAGATCGTCCTTGGTGGTAAAGGGCAGGCGGCGCAGATCATCGAGCGTGCGGATGCTGCGCCTGGTGATGTCATGCAGGGTGAAATGGTCGCGATAAAAATGGACGTGCGCGACCCGCTCGACCAAGTCACGCAAACGCTCCAGTTGCAGCGCCGCCAGATCCGGCCGCGACAGGGTCTCCGCCGGGTCGAAGATGCGGTTTTCGATCAGAAAGCCGGATTGCGGCATAAGTTATTAACTCTCAAGAAGACTAGTTCGCAAATGAATACGAATGAACGCTCTTGCCGAAAAGAAAAATTCTCGTTGTCGTTGTCGTTGTCGTAATCGAGTTTATCGTAGCGCCCCGGACCAAATCGAAACCCTGTCGATATCGCGTTGCTCATGACCATATTGCATCGATTATCCGACTACGATTACGACAACGACAACGACAACGACAACGACAACGACAACGACAACGACGGTGTTCCGTCTTGAGTTGAAGCCTCACGGGAAATGGCTGAAGAGTTCCTCGGCATCGACGATATGCAGGCCGGCGGTCTTGAGGACATCGATCGCCGGGTCCGGGTCCTCGAAGCGGAAGATCAGGATGGCCTTATCGCCGCGGCGCAGCGAGAAGGCATACATGTATTCGATGTTGAGGCCCGCGCTTTCCAAGACCCGCAGCACCTCGGCCAGACCGCCGGGGCGGTCGGGCACGTCGACCGCGACCACCTCGGTGAGATTGACCACCCACCCGGCGTGCTCCAGGACCTGCTTGGCCCGTTCCCACTCCCGCACGATCAGGCGCAGAATGCCGAACTGGGCGGTGTCCGCCAGTGACAGGGTCATCAGGTTGATGCCCTCGGCGGCGATGGCCTCCAGGGGGGCGCCCAGGCGCCCCGGGCGGTTCTCGAGAAACAGGGACAACTGTTGCAGTTTCATGCGTCGACACTCCCGATCGTGGTTGCCGCCGACGGCCGTCGCCGCCGGTTTCCAACCTGGGTTTGAAGGGCGAAATTCGATGGCGGCTGACGTCAGATGTTGCGCTGATCGATCACGCGCCGGGCCTTGCCCTCGCTGCGCGCGATGGTGCGCGGTTCCACCAGCCGGAGGTCGACGCGAATCCCGCAGATGTGCTCGATGGCCTGCGCAAGACGGGCACGCACGGCCTCAAGGGCACGAATCTTGTCGCTGAAGACCTCCGCGGTGACCTCGACTTCAACCGCGATCTGGTCCAGCCCGCGCTCGCGGGTGAGGATGATCTGGTAATGCGGCAATGTCCCTTCCACCTCCAACAGGGCAGCCTCGATCTGGGACGGGAAGACATTGACCCCGCGAATGATGATCATGTCATCGCTGCGCCGCCCGATCCGCCGGATGCGCCGCAGGCTGCGGCCGCACGCGCAGGGCTCACTGATGATCCGGGTGATATCGCGGGTGCGGTAACGGATCATCGGCATCGCTTTCTTGCTGAGCGTGGTCAGCACCAGTTCACCCTCGGTGCCGTCGGGCAGCGGCCGGCAGGTCTCCGGGTCGATGATCTCCGGGTAGAAGTGGTCTTCGAAGACGTGCAGCCCCTCTTGGGCGGCGCACTCGCTGGCCACCCCGGGACCGATGATCTCGGACAGGCCATAGATGTCATAGGCTTTGACCCCGGCCTCGGCCTCGATATGCGCCCGCATGGCGTCCGACCAGGGCTCGGCACCGAAAACGCCGACCCGCAGCGGGAGTTCGCGCAGATCCACCCCGACTTCCCGGGCACGCTCGATCAGGTGCACGAAATAGCTCGGGGTGCAGCACAGAGCGGACACGCCGAAGTCCTTCAGCACCATGATCTGGCGTTCGGTGTTGCCGCCGGAGACCGGAATGACGGTCGCGCCCAGGGCCTCGGCGCCATAGTGCGCACCCAGCCCCCCGGTGAAGAGTCCGTAGCCGAAGGCGTTTTGCAGGATGTCACCGCGATGCAGACCACAGGCGGCGAAGGTGCGGGCCATGACTTCGGCCCAGACGTCCACGTCCTCGCGTGTATAGGCGACCACGATCGGCTTGCCGGTCGTCCCGGAGGAGGCGTGCAGTCGCACCACGTCGCCCATCGGACTCGCGAAGAGCCCGAACGGATAGGTGTCGCGCAGATCGGTCTTGACGGTGAACGGCAGCTTGGCGATGTCCGCGAGGCTGCCGATGGCGTCCGGCGTCAGCCCCAGATCGTCCATGCGTTGGCGGAACAAGGGAACGTGCGCATAGGCACGCCCGACCACCGCCCGCAGGCGCCGCAGTTGCACCTCTTGCAGGCGCGCCTCGGGCAGGAAGTCCGGCGCACTGACGGGATGAAAGCCCCCCGCCGCGTCGTTCCAAAGCTCGGTTTGCATGGATGCTCGTCTCCTGAAAGCAGTGGTTAGTGGTTAGTGGGGCCTTGATCGTCGTTTCGGCCGCCGGAAGACCGAGGCCGAGGCTTTCGCCGGTCGCCATCGCGTCGACGCGGCCCTGGTCAGGCTAACAGCCATGGAAGGAACATCAGCCACCCCGGACGATGAATGTCCCCCGTGGGAGCGGCGTCCCGCCGCGATGCGGTGCCGCGGTGACCGCGAACGCTGCGGTGACACGCCCGGCCCCATCGCGGCGGGACGCCGCTCCCACAGGGTCGCTGCGCGACTTTCACGGTCAAGCCTCGACCTCCAGTGCGCCACTCACGGGCTCAGGCCGCGGTCGCCCGCTGCGCCGCAGCGGCCCGGCCTAGCGCAAAGGCCTGGTCATTGAGCGTGTGCAGCTTGGTCTCCAGGTTGGCATGGATGGCCGCGTCCCAATGCTCCCGGGGGATCTCCAGCAACGCCGACAGCGCTCCCAGCAGGGCGACATTCAGGCTCTTGCGGGTCTTGAGGACGTTGGGGCCGATCAGGTCCGGACCGATCAGCGCCCCGCCGGGACGCAACACGCCGCGGTTGATCTCCACCTGGGTCTCTTCCAGCACGACCAGCACATCGGCCTCCCCCGCGGGGACCATGGGACTCCACACCTGCGCACCGAAGCGCACGTCGCTGCTCACCGAACCGCCGCGCTGGCTCATGCCGTGGAGTTCACTCTTCTTGACGTCAAAGCCGGCCCGGAAGGCGGCATCCGCCAGGATGTCGGAGGCCTTGAGCACCCCTTGGCCGCCGAGCCCGGCGATAACGATATTCGTGACTTTATTCATCGCGCGACCTCAATCGTCCGCCAACTGGGACGGGCAGGCGGCCTGCAGCCGATCAGCCGCGGCCTTCTCGTAGAAACGAATCTTGGGGGCGGCCAGCACACAGGGCTGCCGGGCCACCACCAGCGAGGTCTCGGACCGGGACAGCAAGTCCTTGAGCAACCGCTCCAGGGTGCCCTCCTCCGACTGGAAGTGCACCAGATGCACGTTCTGCACCCCCATGGCGCGCGCCAGATCCTCGAAACAGATTTTACCGGTCGGGTCGTGGTGCAGGGTGCGCCCGGTGCCCGGATGCTCCTGCTGGCCGGTCATGGCCGTGGTGCCGTTGTCCAGGATCATGACGACATGGCCGGTCTTTGGCGGGTTGTAGACCATCTCGGCCAGACCGGTGATGCCGGAATGGACGAAGGTGGAGTCGCCGATGACACTGACCACCCGCCGCGCTTGATCTTCCGGCAGGACATGCCGCAGCCCCAAACCAACGCCGATGCTCGCCCCCATGCACACGCAGGTATCCATGGCCTGGAAGGGCGGCAGCACGCCCAGGGTGTAGCAGCCGATGTCCCCGGCGACGATACAGTTCATGTCGCGCAGGACCTCGAACACGCCCCGGTGCGAACACCCCTGGCACAGCTCCGGCGGCTTGCCTTTGGGCGGCACCGGCTCCGGCGTCTGGTCGTGCGTCAGGATGCGCCGCACCCGCTGCACCGTCAGTTCGCCGAAGCGGAAGGACTCGGGCTTACCTTCCGCCGGGATGCCGGCCGCGCCCAGCGCCTCGACCAGCACCGGATCGCCCTCCTCCAGCACCACGAGCCGGTCGCAGCCGTCGGCGAAGCGCCGGATCGTCTCCAGCGGCAGGGGATGCGTCATGCCGATGGTGAGCAGGCGCGCCTGCGGCGCCGCCTCGCGGGCATGCACGGCGGCGATGCCGGTGGCGATGATGCCGAGGTCGGACCCGCCGTCGAAGACCTGATTCGGCCCCTGCGCATCGTTCCAGACCGCAATCGCGGCGATTTTCTCGCGCAAGCGGCGATGCGCCGGCTTGGCATAGGCCGGGATCATGACCCGCGACGGGATGTTGCGCTCGAAACCCGGCTCGGGCGAACGATGGGGCGTCGCGCCGGGCCGCACGATGGTCTTGGAGTGACAGACGCGGGTGGTGATGCGCAGGATCACCGGGATTTGCCAGCGCTCGGAAATCTCGAAAGCCAGCAAGGTCAGGTCATAGGCCTGCTGGGAGTCGATGGGCTCCAGCATGGGCACGGCCGCGGCCCGGGCGTAGTGACGGTTATCCTGCTCGTTCTGGCTGGAGGCCATGCCCGGATCGTCCGCCGAGACCAGCACCAGCCCGCCGGCCAAATCCGTATAGGTTGCCGTGAACAGCGGGTCCGCGGCCACGTTGAGCCCGACGTGCTTCATGGTCACCAGGGTCCGCGCCCCGCCGAAGGCCGCGCCCAGACCGACCTCCAGCGCGACCTTCTCATTGGGCGACCACTGCGCCCGGCCGCCGAGCCGGTCGAAGGTTTCCAGAATCTCAGTCGATGGGGTCCCCGGATAACCGGTACCCAGCCGGACGCCGGCATGCAGCGCCGCCAAGGCGATCGCCTCGTCGCCACTCAACAGTTGCGGTGACTCGCTCATGGTTTCGTTCGCCCTCGCGGACAAAAAAATTGGTAACGTAGGATTATCCGCCGCGCCGCTACGTCGCAGCAAGGGCGGCCGTGCCGGGCGCGATACCCAGACTTGAGTACATGTGGCTTCCTGACACGAACCCCGCTCGCATCGACGTCGGAAACCAATCGTTTTTTATAAACTTTATCTTTTTTAACAGCATATTAGTGAATTACTGTTGCATAAAAATTACAGTTGTAAGATCAGCCCTGTCCTGCTATTCTTTTGCCTAAAGAAGTAGAAGCAAGTTTCGCGTTCGGTCTTTGATGACTCGGCAGCCGTCAGAAGGCGGCGATGGAGTCCGGACTAGGGATTCGATCGTTGGCGCTGGCAACGGCTCGCCTGATCCGCGGGACATGGGGCCGCATCGCTGATCCCAGCTGTATTCCTGGAGTTCGATATGTTCGCGCGGATTAGATCCACAAATAGTGTTATCGCCTGCTTCTTCATACTGGGCGGATTGCTGCTGGCCGGTTGCGGCCCGGCGACTCCGCCACCCCCTGCAGTGGTGCCCCAGCCACCCCAGGAGATTGTCAAACAGCGGGCAGAGGCACGCTGGAACCACATGATCGCGCGGGACTTTGCCGCTGCCTATTCCTACGAAACACCCGCTTACCGGGCGACGGTCAGCCTTGAACAGTACCGCTCCCAGTTTGGCAGCGCAGTGCGTTGGTACGGGGCGACCGTGGATCAGGTCACCATTGATCCGAGCGGCAACCGAGCCGACGTTCAGGTCACACTGCAATACGAGGCTCAGGCACCAATCGCGAGTCAATCCACTTACGGGGTTCACTCCCTTGTGGAACACTGGTTCTTAACGCAAGGGGATTGGTGGCTGGTACCAGACGCGGATACCCCCTGAATACCACCGCCAGACACGTCTCTGCGCGGACCGGAACAGGAAGCCAGCTTGACACTGACTTCGCTTCAGAGTACGATCATAAGGAAATCGTCGTGCGATTGTTGAGTGGACCGTAATGGAGTATGAAACTCTGCTGGTCCTGATGAACATCAACCCTAGGAGAACACCGTGATGAAGTTCCATTTTTCCCGTACTAAGGCTGCGGCAGCAGTATCCGCCGCACTCCTGGCGTCAGTGGCCACGTCGCCCGTATACGCAGTGAACCTGGCCGCCGATGGGCTGGGGGATGTCGGTGTGACAACGTACTACACCGTGCGGAGCAACCAGCAGACTCAAATCAGCCTCGTGAATACGTCCAACGACTATGTCGTGGCAGTCAAGCTTCGGTTCCATGAGGCTGCCAATAGTCGCGACGCACGCGATTTCAATATCTTCTTGTCGCCGAATGACGTCTGGGTAGGCTTGGTCGGCCTGAACCCCGACGGCAAGACGCCTTACATTCAGACCTCCGACCGCTCGTGCACCGCACCTACCGAATTCCCGAAGGGGACCCCGAATAACTATGATACTCGGTCGCGTGGCTTCGTCGTGATCGGCACAGCCCCCAATGGTGCACCGATCAAGCGCATGGATTTGACTGCCGCAGACTACACCGGTAATCGGTCAGACGCGGCGGCAAGCGCCTACCCCTCTGCCCAGACGATCGCGCGTACTCAGGAGGGTTACATTGAAGTCGTTGAGATGGGAGTCGCGCTTCCCAGAAGCGATCTGAACCTCGAAGCAAGCGAACTGGCGGCGTACGCTGTGCACGGCAGCACTGGCATACCCGCGGACTGCACGACGCTCGCTTCGGTTTACCCTCCGCAGAACACCATCATCAACGTCTCAAACTCGACTCCTGCGGACGACTCGGGGCTGCAACTCAACTGCTCCGGCGGCGCTATTGAGAATGGCGACAGAGCATCCGGCGATGCCGCATTTCAAGCCGAGTTCTGTGAACCTCTCAATGTCCTGAAGGTGGCGTCCAACGTGGTTCGCCTGAACTCGGGCGTTGCTTTCGGTGTACCGGTCAACACACTCAGCAGCTTCTTTAACCCGGGCAACCAGGAAAGTGTTCCAACGATCCCGGCCGGCTTTGAGAATAAGGCGACTCCGGGATTCGAGGACCTCATGCAATCCCCCGCGTCGCTTGAGCCAAATCTTGCGAGCGTATTGCCTCCGACCGCCAAACAGGTCGGACCCAATGGCGCATCGCTCTCGACCGATTTCCCCGAACGGGCAATTGACGCCGTGAGCAGCCTCTTCTCTGCCACATCCGTCATCAACGAATACCGGCAGCAGCCGACTGGCTGGCCCGCGACCGCTTGGGTCTTGACCTTCCCGACCAAGAATTTCTACGTTGACGACGACTCGCCGGATTATGTTGGGCTCCCGCCGTTCGATGAGAACTTCTTCTCCAGTTCCTGTGTTCCGGTCTCCTTGCGGTATTATAACCGCGAGGAAAAGACGACTATTGCTTCTGTGCCGCCGTCGCCGCCAGTGCCTGGTGAAACCAGTGCGCTTTGCTACGAGACGCAGACCATCAACTTCTCCAAAGCGGGGAATATGTTGGCCTCGCAGTTCAATAACCCATTCCCGCTCGCAACAGGCTATACCGAAGGGTGGGCACGACTCAGTCTTCCTGATGAGGAGAACAATGTTATCGTTGGTGAGGGTCTTGGCGGCACCGAGGTCACATTTGTGGGTCTACCCATAACTGGTTTTGCGCTGACGGTGGTTCCGAATGGTGTGCTGGGCTCGACCGCCGTCAATACCGGCTACACCACACCGCATTCCTACGAGCGGTTGATCACTGTTCCGGCCCCGTAAGATCGATGTCCCACTGGTAGGCTAACCGGCCAGCTCACCTCTTGACATTGTAAATACAGCACCTGGGGAACTTTCCCCAGGTGTGTGTGTCTCACGATATTGAAGATTGAGACTGTCCTGCGCGACACCGTCACGCCTGTGACAGCGCAGCCCCAGGCACTACTCCATACCCACTCCTGACCGTGCTTTTGAAGTCCTGGGGTATATCCACCACCCCATCCCAGCGCGCTGCTGGAGGATCATCATGAACTCGCTGCTGAACACCCGACTCTTAGCCCCGCTAAGCACTTCGTTGTTACTCCTGACTGTCGGCTCCGCGGGCGCAGTGGAATCACAGGAGTGTTTCAATCAAGCACCAACACTCAAGAATCCGAGCGTGTTGACAAGCACACTGACGCCGGACGCTGAAGGTAAGCTGCTGATTACGACGGAGCTTCTGGGAAAGGATGATGATTTCGACCCGTTAGCACCAGTCTTCGATCCGCCGGAAACGGTCGGGCCGCTCGAAGGCCAATTTAAAGGAACTCTTGAGATTGACACTGAAGTCAACGCGTTTCTCTACACGCCTCCGAAAACTCCCTTCACGGAGGACATAGTTGAAACCTTCAGATACGGTTTGAGTGATAATCACAGCGACCCCATCGTAGGCGGGACACTAACAGTCACCGTCAGCGCGAAACCTCCCTGTGACATCAAACTCGGCGGCGATGGCTGCTTCGGGCAAACTTGGGATGGGCGATGGTTTACCCTGGATGACGAACTCCACGATCGAGTACGCTCGGTAGATAAAAAAACGCGCGTGGCATTGTTTCATCCGAGCAAAGAAGCCTACCTCAATCCCCCCCCGTTCGTACCTACAGATACAGGGGTCCCCCCCACGGTCTTTGCAATCTTCCCCAATCCCAGTTCTGCCAGAGAGAGTTACTGGGGATGTGGGCCTGTGAATGCGGTTGCCTCAGCGACGATGGCCTCATGCGATCTAAGCAAATCCCTACGCGGCGACGTAACCTATATGTTGCGCCTCCCGGTCGTTAAAGGAGCGATTCTCAACTCATCACCCCAGGTGTCGGCCAGCGACTACTTGGGCGACCAATATCGTTCATATTTCTTCGCCCTTTCCAAGACACCGGATACACCCATCGATTACAGCGGCAAGGTGCCATCGGGGGAGCCTGCGGGTTGCATGGGTTATGGAAAGTCCAAGAGTTTCTATTCCATGAATTGCAACTATCTGAGTCGGTTAGCCTGGAGTCTCACAGAAACGCAGATGCTCTACCTGAAAATGCAGGCTGCTCCGGGCACGATCTTTGATACAACCACTAAAACGTGGATAGGTGATAACCGCAGCGACTGCAATGACGACAAAGACTGCCGGTTGTACGTCAGCGCTTGGTGAACAGCGTGACAGCTCACCATAATGCGCGAGCCACCGCCGCGCTGCATCACCGTGGGTCGCGCACTGTCACCTGCCTTCACGGCGCACTTGCGTTCGGTATGGCGGGATTGGCGGTCGCTGCCGGTGTCGGCGCCGACACGATCTTAGTCCGTGGCATTGACCCAGGGGTCGTCGTCACTACCGCGGATGTCGGTGCCGAAGTCGCGGCAACGCCCGACCCCCTGCGTACGCGGATCACCGCTGAACGAGAGAGCCTGGCCGAGGCGATCAACACCGTCTATCGACGCAAGGCGATCGCCGCCGCGGCCAAGGCGGCCGGCCTCGACCAAGTACCGGAAGTCCAAGCCCAAGTGCTGCGGGCGCACGAACAGGTCCTCGCCGACACCCTTGTCTACCGCCAGCAGCAACAGTTGCTCGCCCAAGTCCCCGACATGACCACGCGGGCGCTGGAGGTTTACCAGGCCCAGCCCGACCGCTATAGAACCTCCGCGCGCATTCGGGTCCGGCACATCCTCCTGCGCGCCAACACCGCGGAGGCGCGCCAGGCGCGCCAGGCGGAAGCCGAGTCACTCCTGCAACAGTTGCGCGAGGGTGCAGACTTTGCCGCGCTCGCGAAGCAACAGTCAGACGACACGAAGAGCGGAGTAAACGGCGGCGAACTCCCATTCTTTCAACACGGCCAAATGGTGAAGCCGTTCGAAAACGCCGCATTTGCCTTGAAGCATCCTGGGGACTTAAGCCCGGTCGTGGAGACTGAGTTCGGTCTCCACGTCATTCGGCTTGAAGCCATTCAACCCGAACAACAACGCAGTTTTGACGAGGTCAAGGAGTCCATCATAGGAAAACTGCGTGAAGACTGGTTGCTTGATGCTTTGGAAACCTGGCGTCAGAGGATTGTCGATCCTGCGAAGGCGACGATCGATCAACCGGCCTTGGACGCCTTTTTGACCGAAATCACCAGCGGGCAGTCGGTTCCCACGACGCAGCAGGGAGTGGAGGACCACGATCCTAAGTAACGGTTCAAGAAAGTCCGGCACATCCGTACGTCGGGTTAGCACGTAACCAAACTGACAGCATGAATTGTGTCACTTGAGACATTTGCGCTGCGGCGTTTTTCGCGGACGCGCCGGGACCGGCGCGGACAGCCGCACCCGCAGGCGACGCGTGGGCGGCCTGACCGCAAGCGGTGGAAACCGCGATTAGCCGGTCGCGGGGATGGGTTGAACCAGCGAACGCATCTGCGCGGGGCGACCGGCTTTGACGTGTCCCAGCGCCATGGCCATCATGACCGCCAGCGCCAAGCCGACGCGCGTCTCCCCGGTGGTGCGGTTGACCTGCCCGGTACTGTGGCTGTCGATGGCCTTGCCGTCATAGCCGAGATGGCGCCCGAACTCCGGCAAAATCTCCATTAATTGTTCGCGCAGCGTCGGGATCATCCCGGTCACCATCCGTCTCTTCCAGTTCGATGACCTTGGCGAGAAAGCGCGAGAAATTCCAACTGTCTGGCACCGCGTAGTGGGCCTCTTCCGGTGCCGCATAGACCACGGTCATGTGCTGCCCCGTCACGGGATCACGTACCAGGTGCGCGGCCGGTTTCTTCTGCACTGGCAAGACCGAGAAGCCGCACGCCTGCAACAACGCCGGGTTGCGCCCGAGTTCGCGAATCAGGGCTTCGATCGACGGGTGCTGGAACACCACCCCGGCCAGTACCGCGTTCCACATCGCCGCGACCGGATAGTCGTCGCGTCCCGGCCCGCGCATCACCTCCAGGTATTGCACCAATTGGGCGTCCGGGAGATGATCGCGCACCAGAGACAAACGCTCCAGATCGCTGCGCGCGTCAACATCGCGCCAGTCAAATAAGCTCGGTTCAATGGCCGCCATGGGGTTCTCCTGCAAAGGATCGTCTCGATAACGATAGGATCCCTTGGCGGCCACCTTTTTGCACGACCCCGCCGACACGCTGGGGTGAATTTTCGCCTGCCGCCCCAGCCCACGTGCGCAACTGACTGATTGTTCGTTCCGGGCTGGGGTAAACGAAAGTTTTCCCCCGCCGGACGGCTTTTCAGTTCAGGGGGTTGCCAACACCGCTAGAGGCTCGTTGGCGGCCATGATCGAGTACCCCGTTTGGCGGACTCGCTTGCTGAACCTTCACCCGGCAAACCGCGCGAGAAAAGCGTCGATCTCGGCCTCCAGTTCAGCGCGCGCCCGCAATCCGTCGATCCAGCGCGCGGGAATCGCATCGAACCCCAGGGCCGCGCCAAGGATGGCACCCAACACCGCGCCACGGTGACAGTTATCCCCGCCGACACCGGCATTGGCAATCAGGGCCGACTCAAAATCGCCGTGATAGCGTGCCGCCAGGTACAGAACAGCCGGGAAGGACTGATCGATGTAGCAGGCCGGACTCAACTGGCCCCCGATCACGCTGAGGTCCGACAGGCCCGTCCGTTCGACCTTTTCGATCACCGCGGTGGCCGGAAACCCCAAACGTTCGGCCGCGGCACAGGCCAGCGGCCGGACCGCCGGCGCCGGGTCCTCCAGCAGCCGGACCAGCAACTCACCCAGGGCCAGCGCATAGCGCTCCAACCGGACGGAGCGATGCGTCAGCCGCAGTTGCGCCAGCAGCGCACCCGCTGCCCGCTCAGGCGCGGAGCGCGCGGCCAGGATCACCGGCGGCAGACCGACCAGACCGCCGATCGAGGCGGTATCGTGCCCTTCCGCCCCGGCACAGTCCGTCGGCGGCACACCGCGCGCTAAGTTTGCGAAAAAGGCCCGGTGGTAGGACTCGGCATAGGTATCGCGATGGCTGTCCGGCGCCGTCATGAAATCCACATAGTCGTGCAGAAAGGCCGCCGGGTCCGGCCCGCCGGCCGCGGCCAGACCGCGGATCAACAGCCGGGCACACAGCAGATTGAGCGTATTGTCCCCGGCCTGCAGGCCATGGTGATAATGCATGTTCGGCCGGCCCCACAGATGCTTGCGGCCCTTCAGGATGACCCCGCCGACCACCTCACCGGACTGATCCCCGCGCCCGGCCCGCCCGGTACTGGCCAGCGGCATGATCGAACTGGGGTGATGCGCGCGCGGCGCCTGATAGTCGCGCAGCATCCCGAAGTCCCGCTGCAAGGCCGCCACGTCGTAGTACCAATGCACCGGCATCGCTAATGCGTCGCCGACGAACAGGCCCCACAGGCAGCCCCGCATCCGGTCAGTGACCGTCAATTCAGTCATCGCTCCACTCCGTCGACACACACACGAGAAGCCCGGACCGCCGGGCGTCAATTTAGCCGCTGATGGCGGCACCCACCCGCTCGGTCACAGCACTGGACCTGGGGTCCCGCCCACTGATGCGGCCCGCCGATCGTGAATCAACCGGTGTCATCCAGCGGCTTTCCAAGAGGCGAGACCAGTCGCGAACCGAAGGTCAGCGCGCGGACGGCCTCGCTCATCGTTAGCCGGACCAAGGCCGCGCAGAGGCAATGTCGACCGGCTAACGGCCATGGAAGGAACATCAGCCACCCCGGACGATGAATGGCCCCGTGGGAGCTGCGTCCCGCCGCGATGCGGTGCCGCGGTGACCTCGAACGCTGTGGTGACACGCCCGGCCCCATCGCGGCGGGACGCCGCTCCCACGGGGTCGCCGCGCGACTTTCACGGTAAGCCTCCGATCTTCTTGCGGCCGGAACGATGAGCGAGGCCGCGCGGACTGCGGACGCTCGCTCCGTCCACGCGACACGTATAATGTCCGCGGAAGACCCCGCGACATAGAGGAAAGGACATCGCCTTGAGCGCCGACAGCCACGCCTGGGCGATTGCCGGAAAACCGAGACGGAATGTCCCATGCGCCTGCTTCATTATCTTGAGATCCAGAACTTCAAGCGCTTCGGTGACCGGCAGCGCATCGAGCTGGACCATCCGGCCGTGCTCATCGGCCCCAACAACTGCGGCAAGACAACGGCGATCCAGGCCATCGCGCTCTGGTCCCAGGCAGTCAGGACCTGGCAGGCCAGTAAAGGCAAAGCACCGCCTAAGGAACGCACGTCGACCTCGCTCAACCGCCTGAACATCGTTTCGGTGCCGGTTGCGCGTACGCGCTACTTCTGGCACAACACGGCGGTGCGTACCGGCAACACGGACATCCCGCTGTTGATTACGCTCGGCGTGCTTCATCGAAATAAAATCGAACCCGTCACCGTTCGTTTCCGCAACCAGGGCGACGAGCTGGTTTATTGCACGCCCGACGATGCCGCCCTGGAACGACCGGATCTCATCGAAACAGCGGCCGGGCTCAATGTCGAACTGTTGTACCCCATGTCCGGCCTGGAAACCGAGGAACCGATTCTCCAGCCGGGGCGCATCGGTGTGTTGTTGGGACAGGGCCAGACAGCGCAGGTACTGCGCAACCTGTGTCTGCTGGTGGTTAAAGACGCACCAGAGGACTGGCGCCGCATCGCTGCGCTGATGCGGCGCTTGTTCACGGTCGATCTGGGGGACCCTACAGAGACCGCGCGCGGCAGTATCAATTTAGGCTCAATATAGGTTCCGGACTGTCCCCGAGTTGTTATGACACGAGCAATGCCAACAGCGGAGTCAGCAACCCTTTTCCGCGAATCCGTGTATTGTGGACGAACTGAAAGAAGCCCAAGTAGAGC
>Ga0247840_10005751_pt1 | contig 18382 bp, 14 predicted proteins | sample LaCruzMarch2015__FD_192404 | JGI IMG/M metagenome (GOLD analysis project Ga0247840, IMG submission 192404) | Freshwater microbial communities from meromictic Lake La Cruz, Castile-La Mancha, Spain - LaCruzMarch2015_17m | ecosystem: Environmental > Aquatic > Freshwater > Lake | place: Spain... | reverse complement strand
ACCGGCGAGCAGGCCGCTCATCTGGACGACCACATAGGCGCTGTCGATCGGGTTGCCGGCGGTGTCCTTGACCCGGCCGGCCATGGGCAACTGATAGACGGCACCGCAATCGTTCCTGGCGAGCCGGATTTGATTGGGTCCGCCGACATCGGAGCCGGTGTTGTTTTCCATGCCCTTATTCAACTCGGAGATGGCCATGTAGGCGATGCGCTGCTCCGGATTGAAGGTGAAGCCCTCGACCTTGCGGAACTCGGTCGCCGCCCCGTGCATGGCGGCATAGCGGCGGGTCTCCAGACGCGACAGGACCGTGTCGGTCACATTGCCCTTGGCCTTAAGGCACTCGTGATTGGCCGCACCATGGCCGGCATTGATGGAGGTGAAGCCCGCCGGGCAGGTGCCGTCGTCCGGACTGGTGAGCGCCCCCACCTCGTAGAGGTTGTCGAAGGTCTGGCCGGCGATGGCCGCCTGGACGTCCGCCGAGGTTGCGTGACCCAGGTTGACCCAGGAGATCGCGCCGCGTCCGCCCTTGGCCTCATTGCCGCTGAGATGGGTCCATTTCGCGGCATAGAGGGTGCCGGCGTCCAGGTCCCCCGCCGTATCGGCGATGAACATCAACAGCATCGTATTGGTGCCGTCGTCGGTGATGTAGACGGTCTTGGCGTCCGGCATGGCATAGGACAGCTCGCTGGCCATGCGGCCCATGGCGAAGTGCTTCGCGACGCTCGCCAGACCATCGGTGCCGACGGCGACCTCGAGCGGCCAGCCATACCGATAGGGGTTCATGTGGTCGCGGGCATTGGCGCAACTGGGGGCGTACTGCGCGTCGCTGCCGTCCACCAGATACTGGACCATCGCCGACTCGTAGTTGCTGGGGCGCTGCTTGGCGGGGTCCGCATTGGCGCAGGCGTCGGTACCCCCGGTCTGGCCGCTCCACATACGGGCATCGGGCTCGTACTCCTCGCTGCCCAGGTGGGTGCCCCAGGGCGAGACGCTGCCGGCGCAGTGGACCCAGCCGCCTTGGTAGCCCTTGAAGTCGACATAGCGGGTGGCCTGGGGGCTGAGGGTGCCGTCGGACCCCTGATTCAACAGCGTCTGATAGATGGCGCCCGGGCGGCTCTCGAAATGCGAGATCAGGTAGAGCCGATCGTCCGGGCCCTGGATCAATGAGTTGAAGTCATTGTCGTTGGAGATGCGCGCGGTGGCGCCGTCCATGACGGGGTGGTCGCGCAGGTCGTAGATGGCACCGAACTTCAGCTTCGCCGTGGCATGGATGCCGCCGTTGGCCTCCAGCAGCGGCAGCTCGGCGCCGCTGCGCAGCAGCACATTGTAGCCAGTCATCTCAAGCGTACCGTTCACCTTGGCCGCCGCGGAGGACAGGATCAGTTGCTTGTCGAAATCATTGCCGGACATCTCGTCGCTGGACTGCGCGGTCGTTGAACCGGGGACCGCGACCGGTTCCGGCTGGACCTGGCCGGCAAGGATGGGGCCCGCGGCGAACAGGGCGGCGGCGATGGCCGCGGGGAGCTGGGCCTTGAGGTGCATGGGGATCTCCAGGGGGCGCGAAGAATTGGGAAAGACAGGGGGCGCGCGAGCCATCGCAAACCGGACCGACGCATCCTTGCGGGATGATAGCGACCCTCTGTGACCGCGCCATTGCGGGCGGATGACGAACTGCCGACCCACATCCGGCCATTGCTCACACCAGGTCGGCAAGCTCGCCAGGAAATACCAGCGTCTTGAAGCGGGCGCGGCCCGGCTGGGGACGCTCTTGCGTTCAGGGGGCCGGGCTGAAGTCTTGAAGATAGGGGTTGTCGGTGCGCCGCTGAATCTGGAGATAGGGCCGGTTGGCGGCCTTGTGGCAGCGATTGCAGGCGGCCAGAAGGTCATCGTAGGCCGTGTCGACGCGGCCCTGATCACCCACCTCGACCGCCTGTTCCAGGGCCTCGAAGGCGGGCGTCAGGTTGGCGGTGAGGAGTCTGCCGATCGCGATCCCGTCGCACTCCTCGATCTTCTCGATCTCCTCGACCACCTCCTCCACCTCATGTACATAAAAGCCCTGGAGCGGCCGGTTCTGGGCACTGACCGCCAAACCCAGCTTGTGCACATAGTATTGGAGCCGCCCCATCCAGGCGACCAGGCCCGAATCAGGTTCACTCGTCGCACCCGCCACGGGCAAGGACAAGGCGCCCAGCAGCACGAGGTGAAAGGCAACGATTCGATTCTGTTTCATCGACATGTCTCGACAGTCTCCAGGTTTATGGGATCGCTGCCCGCGCGTCACCCGACGGCTGAGCCATGGCATCTTCTTCTGTCGCGACGGCCCCAAGGCTGAGGGTATGCAGTATCCGTGCGCCCAGTTCCGCCGGGCTGCGGGAGATCAGTTCCCGCGGGATGCCGTGACGCACGGTGAGCCGCTCGAAGTCCTCGAATCCGTATGACACCATGAAGGGATGGATACCGGCGCCCACTGCCGCCTGGTAATCGGCGGCCTCGTCGCCGCAGGCAAAGGCGAGCGCCGGATTGACATCGAAGCGGTCGCGGATGGTGCGGAAGGCGTCCAGCTTTGCCAGGGCCAGCGGCAGATGGACCAGGAAGTCGAACCGGGCCGGGTCGAAGCCCTCCCGTTTGAACAGGGCCTCGAGGGTATCGACCGGATCGCGGGTGATGTTGCGGGTCACGATCCCGACCCGCAGGCCCGGCCGACTCGCGAGCCGATCCAGCAGCTGCGCCATCCCGTCGTAGAGGTGCCCTTCGTCCCGGTAGACCTCGGTCAGGGTGGCGATGATCCGTGAGCGTTTCTGCCGGGCGATCTGCTTGCGCAGATTGCGGGGAAACTCTTTGATCCCGCCCAGATACTTGAACACGTGGCGGCGCTTCTGGAAGCGGGCAAGCGGACCTAAGTCCATGCCGTGCATGGCGAAGGTCTTGTCGATGGCACTGAAGGCATCCACGGTGGTGCCGTCGGCGTCGAGGATGACCAAGCGGTCGTTGCTATACATAGGAAAATTGAGACCCGCGCGGGTGGGGCGCGCCTTGGACTGTTTCGCCATCCGGCTGCCGACGCCTTACATTGCCCCCAAGGCGGGGCCTGCCTGGATCAGCCGCGGGCCAGGCAACCAGCGTGTAGAGTAAGGCTCGGTACCCGCCGGCGGGCGCGCCGCGTCTTCGCGTTGCCACCACCCGGCCGGGCAGCATTGCAACACGCAAGGGGTCGCGACCGCAATGACCCCACGCCTGGCGAGGGGCCGTTGCGGGCCTTGGCGACCATGGCGCCCGGTGCCCGGTGCCCGGGCGGCTGACCCGGGCACCGGGCTCGTGGGCCGCGGGCGGACGCTCATTGCGAGGTCGGGGCCAGGCGTTGCGGCCCGGTCGCGGTTGCACGTTGCTGGATCACGTCGAACAGACACTTCTCGACGGTCTCGATGACGCGGTCCCAGCCGAGTGTCTCGGCGGTCGCCCTGGCCTTGCGGCCGTAGTGGGGCAGGTTTTGCGTGTCCTGGGCCGCGGCCACCACGGCGTTGACGAAGGCCAGGTCGTCATAGGGGTAGACGGTGATGCCGTTGTCCCCGGTCCTGATGTAGTTGTGGGCCGCCGCGGCATCGAAGGCGACCACGGTCAGGCCGCTGGCCATGGCCTCCGGGACCACATTGCCGAAGGTCTCGGTGAGGCTCGGGAAGACGAACAGGTCCGCACTGGCATAGTGTTCGGCGAGTTCGACGCCTACCTTGGCCCCGACGAAGTGGAACTGCGGGAAGCGGCGCGCCAGTCGGGACCGCTCCGGGCCGTCGCCCACCAGCAGGCAGCGGGCCTTGGGAAGGCTCGCCTGGGTGGCGATGAAGCTCTCCAGGACCAACGCGATATTTTTCTCTGCCGCCAGGCGTCCGACATAGAGCAGCGTGGGGGCGTCCGGACCGCAGCCCCAGTGCGCACGCAAGGGTGCGCGGCGGCGCGTGGGGGAGAAGAGTTGGGTGTCGACCCCGCGCCCGAAGACCTGGACCTTGGTATAGCCCTGGGCGCGTAACCGGTCGCGCAACTCGCTCGTCGGGACCAGGGTGGCGTCGGAGCGGTTGTGAAAGGTCCGCAGTGACCGGGCAATGGGTTGCGCCAGCAGCCCCAGCCCATAGTGCCTGCTGTATTGCTCGAACTGGGTATGAAAGCCGGTCGCCGTCGGGATACCGTGCGCCGCGGCGACCTTCAGTGCCGCGCGCCCCAATGGACCCTCGGTGGCGATATAGATCAGGTCCGGACGCTCGGCCTGCCATAGCCGCCGCAGGCGCCCGAAGACCGGCAGGCCGAAACGCAAGCCGCGGTAACCCGGGATGGGCAGGCCGGGGACCAGGGTCTCGCCGGGGCGCGGGTCGCCGCTCCCGGCATCGGTCCCCTGCCGGGGCCGCACGACATGGAGTCGATGGCCGCGGTCCGTCAGGCCCGCGACCAAGTGGCGCATGGTGTTGGCGACGCCGTTGATCTCGGGGGGATAGGTCTCGGTGACGACCGTGAGGTGCAGGGCTGGTCTCATCGGGCGTCAGGCGCCGCCCAGGCGCTCGATGAAATGCCGGGCATAGACCGGGTTGAGGTCCGCGACCCGCAGCAGGATCAGGACGTCGGCCACGCCGAAGTCCGGGTCCCGACAGGGCTCACCGCAGGCCCGGGCGCCCAGGCGCAGATAGGCCTTGAGCAGGGGGGGCAGCGGCGCGTCGAGCACGTCGCCCGGGACCTGGGCGGTGCGCAGCGGGACCCGCGGGGTCACGCGCAACTCGGGTCCCGTCAGGCCCTGGCGGCGCACCCGGTTCATGATCGCCGCGGCCTGGATATCGTCGGCGCCCAGGGGGATGCTGGCGCACCCGAAGAGGTAATCGCACCGGTGCAGTTGCATGAAGGCGGCGAGTCCCGACCACAGGACCGCAATGGCGGCGCCCTGCCGGTACTCCGGGTCGATGCAGGTGCGCCCGATCTCCAGCAGACTCCCGGGGAGTCCGACCAGCGGCCCCAGGTCGAACTCGCCCTGCGAATAGAAACCCCCGAGCTCCCGCGCCTTGACATCGGTCAGCAGGCGCGTGCAGCCGACCAGCCGGCCGGTCTGCACCTCGCGGACCAGGAGGTGTTGGCAGACGCCGTCGAAGGCATCGACATCCAGGCCGCGATCCCCCCCCTTGAGCCTGGCACCCAGTTCCTCGCCGAATACCCGAAAGCGCAGTGACTGGGCCTCGCGGACCTCCCGCTCGGCGGTCGCGAGATCCACGAACAGGCGTTCTCCCCGCCGGGCGGGTAAAGCAGGGGCGATGGCTGGCATGCGTCATCCTCGGGTCATTAGAAGCGGCGGGATCGACTATAGCGACCCGGCGTTTCAGGTTCGCGAGCAAACGATGACGATGTGGTTACGGGTCGCACCGGGGGCAGTCCGGTTCCGGCGCGCCTGGGGGCCAATCGGCGGGGGCGCGGTTGGCCTGGGCCAGCGTCAGCAGGCGGGTGGCCGCCAGGGTCGGGCTCAGGGTACCGGACGCGACGGCCCGCGTGAGGTCGGGCAGCAGGGCGCCGACCGCGGGATGCGCGCGAAAGTCGGCGCGCAGACCCTCCTCGATCAGGTGCCACATCCAGTCGAGCGCCTGGGAGCGTCGCCGCCGCTCGAACTCACCGCCGCGGCACTGCATTTGGCGATAGCGCTCGATCTGCGACCAGACCGCGGCGACCGCCCCGCCGTCGCGCGCCGAGAGCATCAGCACGGGCGGCTGCCAGTGGGGCGAGGCCGGGCGCAGGATGGTCAGCGCGTCCGCGAGGGTCTGGCGGGCGGCGGCGGCCGCCGCGGGGGCCAAATCCGCCTTGGTGACGACGATCAGGTCGGCCAGTTCGAGGATGCCCTTCTTGATCGCCTGCAGCCCGTCGCCCGCCAGCGGCAGTTGCAGCAGCACCAGCAGATCGGTCATCCGCGCGACCGCGGTTTCCGCCTGGCCGACCCCCATGGTCTCGACGATGACCACATCGAAGCCTGCCGCCTCGCACAGGAGCATCGCCTCGCGGGTGCGCGCCGCCACGCCGCCCGGGCAGGCGCCCGCGGGCGACGGGCGGATGAAGGCCGCCGGGGCACGCGCCAGCCCCTGCATCCGCGTCTTGTCGCCCAGGATGGCCCCGCCGCTCAAACTGCTCGTCGGGTCCACGGCCAGCACCGCGAGTCGGCGGCCCTGGCCGATGATGTGCAGGCCCAGCGACTCGATGAAGGTCGACTTACCGACCCCCGGCACGCCGCTGACACCGATGCGCAGCGACCGGCCGGTGTGCGGCAGCAGGGCCTCAATGAGCGCCTGCCCGCGGTCTTGCTGATCGCGGCGCGACGACTCCACCAGGGTGATCGCCTTGGCGAGCGCGCGCCGGTCGCCCGCGAGCACACCCGCGATCAGGGCCGCGTCGGGGCCTGCCGCGGGGGTCACGCCGCCCCGGGGTCGCGCACCGCGCGGATGGCGGCGAGCACGGTCCGCGCGGCCGCGGCGATGACGGTACCGGGACCGAACACGGCGGCGGCACCGGCGGCCCTCAGGACCTCATAGTCCGGCGCCGGGATGACACCACCGACCACCACCACGATGTCCGCGGCACCCTGGGCGCGCAGGGCCGCCACCAGTTGCGGCACCAGCGTCTTGTGCGCGCCCGCCAGCGTGGAGACGCCGACCGCGTGGACATCGTTCTCGACCGCCTCCCGGGCGGCCTCCTCCGGACTCTGAAACAGCGGCCCCAGGTCGACATCGAAGCCCAGGTCGGCAAATCCGGTGGCGATGACCCGGGCCCCGCGGTCGTGGCCGTCCTCACCGAGCTTCGCCACCAGGATCCGCGGGCGGCGGCCCTCGGCGGCGGCGAAGGCGTCGATCTCGGCCTTCAGTGCCTCCCAGTCGGGGTCCCCGGCGAAGGCGGCGCCGTAGACGCCGCTCACGCACTGCGTATGGGGGCTGAAGCGGCCGAACACCGTCTCCAGTGCGTCGGAGACCTCGCCGACGGTGGCCCGCGCGCGCATCGCCTGGACGCTGAGGTCGAGCAGATTGCCTTGCCCCGAGCGCGCCGCCGCGGTCAGGGCGCTGAGTACGACGGTGACGTCGGTGGTGTTGCGACCCGCGCGGACCTGGGCCAGGCGCCGGCATTGCGCCTCGCGCACGGCGGTGTTGTCGATGTCGCGGTACTGGAGCGGCGCCTCCTGGGCCAGCCGGTATTTGTTCACCCCGACGATGACGTCCTCGCCGCGGTCGATCCGCGCCTGTTTCTCCGCCGCGCTGGCCTCGATCCGCAGCTTGGCCCAGCCGGAGTCGACGGCCTTGGCCATGCCCCCCAGGGCCTCGACCTGCGCGATGATGGCCCAGGCCTCGTCGGCCATGTCCTGCGTCAGCCGCTCCATCATGTAGGAACCGGCCCAGGGGTCGATCACGGTGCCGATGTGGGTCTCCTCCTGGATGATGAGTTGCGTGTTGCGCGCGATCCGGGCGGAGAACTCGGTCGGCAGTGCGATCGCCTCGTCGAAGGCGTTGGTGTGCAGCGATTGGGTGCCGCCGAATACCGCCGCCAGGGCCTCGATCGTGGTGCGCACCACATTGTCGTAGGGGTCCTGCGCGCTCAGCGACCAGCCCGAGGTCTGACTGTGCGTGCGCAGCATCAGCGAGCGCAGTTGACGCGCGCCGAATTCATTCATGATCTGCCACCACAGCAGGCGCGCGGCGCGCAGCTTGGCGATCTCCAGATAAAAGTTCATCCCCACCGCCCAGAAGAAGGACAGGCGCCCGGCGAAGGCGTCCAGGTCCAGGCCGGCGGCGAGCGCGGTGCGCACATATTCCTTGCCGTCGGCCAGGGTGAAGGCGAGTTCCAGGGCCTGGGTGGCACCCGCCTCCTGCAGGTGATAGCCGGAGATCGAGATCGAATTGAACCGCGGCAGCTCCCGCGCCGTATAGGCGATGACATCGGCGATGATCCGCAGCGACGGGGCCGGCGGATAGATATAGGTATTGCGGACCATGAACTCCTTGAGGATATCGTTCTGGATGGTCCCGGTGAGCCGTTCCCGGCCCACCCCCTGCTCTTCGGCGGCGACGATGAAGGCGGCGAGCACCGGCAGCACCGCCCCGCTCATCGTCAGCGACACCGAGACCTGCCCGAGCGGGATACCCTCGAACAGGATTTTCATGTCTTCGACCGAATCGACCGCCACCCCGGCCTTGCCGACATCCCCGGCGGCGCGCGGATGGTCGGAGTCGTGGCCGCGGTGGGTGGGCAGATCGAAGGCGACCGACAGGCCCTGCCCACCCGCGGCGAGACTGCGCCGATAAAAGGCATTGGACTCCTCGGCCGTCGAGAACCCCGCGTACTGACGGATGGTCCAGGGGCGCTGCGCGTACATCGTGGGCTGCGGGCCGCGCACAAAGGGCGGCAGCCCGGGGAGCGTGTCGGCATACGCAAGCCCCGCCAGGTCGGCCGCCCGGTAGAGCGCCTTGACCGCGATGCCCTCGGGCGTGTGCCAGGTGAGGCTGTCGACCGTCTGGCCGTGCAACGCCTGTGCCGCGGCGGCCTGCCACGCCTGGTAGGCGCGATCGTCGTCGGATGCCATCTCAAATTCCCCCTCAGGTGTGCGCACGCCGCGCGAACCGGCGGATGCGGCGGCGGCAGGGGATTTTATACCCACCGACGCGCCGTCGGGTCCGCTGCGCGGACCGCGACCTTGCTACCGGCCGCGACCTTCAGTCGATCCCCACCGCTGCCGGTCCGCGCAGCGGACCCGACGGGGAAGCGCGGCACTTGGCCCAGCACGCGCCGCGCCGCGCCGCGCCCACCTTGACCGGCGCCGACCGAGCGGCTAGGATCGCCCGTAACCTATTCACTGCCTGTTGAATTTTGCCCAGGCGGCCGGCGGTCCCGCACGCGACCGATCCCGGCGTGGGCTATTGCCCTGGAAAGAGTCGTTATCCACAGATGAACACAGATAAACACAGATGATTCATTGACTTACACTTGGCCTGGGACTTACCCTGCCGGTGATTGTGACAATAGCAATAACCCATGACAATTCAAAGAACGTCCGTGTTCATCTGTGTTCATCTGTGTTCATCTGTGGATTTAGTATTCCCGGAGATCTAAGGTCATGACGATCCAATGCGAAACCCAGGCCCCGCTGGCCCGTGTCACGCTCGACGCACCGGCCCGGCAAAACGCCTTGAGCGTCGCAATGTGGCACGGGCTGCGCCAGACCTTCGACGACCTGGCCGGGCGCGACGACATCCACTGCATCGTGCTGCGCGGCGCCGGCGGCAACTTCGCCGCCGGCGCCGACATTACCGAATTCCCCCGGCAGCGCTTCGATCTCGCCTCCGGACGCCGCTACCACCTGGAGGTGATCGAGCCGGCGCTGCGGGCCGTCCGCGAGGCCCCGCAGCCGGTCATCGCCGCCATTGAGGGCAGTTGTGTGGGCGGCGGGCTGGAGATTGCGGGCGTCTGCGACCTGCGCCTGGCCGCGCCCGGGAGTCGGCTCGGCGCGCCGGTGGGCAAGCTCGGCTTCCCGCTCGCCCTGCCGGAACTGGTGCCGCTGCTGCGGCTGGTCGGCATCGCGCTCGCCTCCGACCTGCTGCTGACCGGCCGCTTGCTGGACGCGCACGAGGCCCTCGCTGCCGGCCTGGTGCAGCGCGTCTGCGCCGCCGACGGGCTGGATGCGCTGGTCGATGAGGTGGTGCGGGCCCTGTTGGCGGGCTCGCCGTTGGCGGCGCGCCTGAACAAGCGCAACCTGCGGATGCTGGCCGACCAGGGCGGACAATACAGCGCGGGGCAACTGGACGACAGTTTCGGTTTCTTCAGTTCGGACGACTATACCGAGGGGCTGAACGCATTCCTCGCGCACCGCAAGCCGCGGTTCCGCGGGCGCTGAACGCGTCCTGCAGACCGGCAGGGTCAGCGACACGGCCGCTCGCGTCCGACCGCGGGCATCGTAGCACCATGGATCGGTCGAGACTGTCACGGGTGCGGTCCCGTGAAATTCTGGTCTTCAACCCCGGCCAGCCACTACAATCCAACCAACCGGCCCCAGGCCAACGGCCAGCCGTAGGGTCCGCTGCGCGGACCGAGCCCGCGCGCAGCCCTCAGGCTCTCGCGGGAAGACACCGCACCGGGACAAACCACCGATGACGGACTTCAACCTCAAAGCACTCTGCCCCGGTTGCCTGGCCGTCAAGGGCCGGGCCAACCCTTGTCCTCACTGCGGCTACGACGAAGCGGCCCCGCGCGGCGCCTTCCTGCTGCCCCATCGCACCCTGCTCAACGGTCAGTTCCTGGTCGGGCGGGTGCTCGGCAAACCGGGCGGGTTCGGCATCACCTATCTGGGCTGGGACCTGAACCTCCAGACCCGGGTGGCGATCAAGGAATACCTGCCGCGCGAACTGGCCGGGCGGGCGACCGACCGGGCGACCGTCGCACCCCATACCCAGGACGAGGGCGAACAGTTCCGCTACGGCCTGGAGCAGTTCCTGCGCGAGGCGCGCACCCTGGCCCAGATCGACCACCCCAACATCGTGCGGGTGCGTCACTTCTTCGAGGCCAACGGCACCGCCTATCTGGTCATGGACTATTACCAGGGGCTGTCGCTCGCCGAACACCTGGAGCGTCATGGCGGACGCCTGCCGGAGGAGCAGGCGAAGCAAGTGATGCTGCCGATCCTGGACGGCCTGCGCGCGGTCCACGCCAAGGGCTTCCTGCACCGCGACATCAAGCCCCAGAACATCTATCTGGCACGCCTGGACTCGGGCGGGACCCGCCCGATTCTGCTCGACTTCGGCGCCGCCCGTCAGGCCATGGGCGAGCGCAGCCGCTCCTTGTCCGTGGTCGTCAGCGCGGGCTACGCCCCCTTCGAGCAATACCATCGCAAGGGCAACCAAGGCCCCTGGACCGACATCTACTCGGCCGCGGCGGTCATCTACCGCCTGGTCACCGGCGTGACCCCGCCGGAGGCCACCGAGCGCCGGGACGTGGATGTGCTGAAGCCCGCCGCGGCCTTCGGCGTCTCCCGGCACTTGAGCGACGCCTTGGGCGAGGCCCTGGCCCTCGCCCCCGAGAAGCGACCGCAGACGGTGCGGGGATTTCAGGCGCGGTTGTGGGGGATTGGAGTGGCGCCGGAGGCCGGTCCCGTTCCTGGGCTGCCCGCCCCAGCGCCGACACCCGCCCCTGCACAACCTCAGGCTCGATCCGCACCCTCGGCCCCGCCCAAGGCGAGAAAGACCTCCGCACATTCCACGGCACCGGCCTCGGCCCCGCCTCGTTGGTTGTGGCCAGCGGCGCTCGCCGCAGCCGTAGCAGTCGTGAGCTTGGGCGGTTTGTATATGCATCGCGAGGGCCAGTTGCGAAAGAACTCCGGTGACCACTCCTTTGAGGCGACACAGATACCGGACACGGACTTCGCGAGTAAGGCACGCGAGGCTGATTTGGCCGCTTATGCCGCCGCCGAAAGGACCGGTACGGTAGAGGCATACCAGACCTACTTGGTCGATTGTGTCTCCACTCGCTGCGCGAAGAGTGCTGATGCTCAAGTGAGCCTCGGCCAGATGTACCGCGACGGTCGCGGCGTGGAGAAGGACGACCGCGAAGCGGTTAAGTGGTTCCGAAAGGCCGCCGAGCAGGGCAATGCCAATGCGCAAAACAACCTTGGCCTGTGGTACGATCAGGGTCGCGGCGTAGCGCAGAGTGACGCGGACGCGGTCAAGTGGTATAGAAAAGCCGCCGAGCAGGGCAACGCCGTTGCCCAATCCAACCTCGGCCTGATGTACTACAAGGGGCGTGGGGTAGCGCAGGACGATCGGGAGGCGGTGCAATGGTTCCGCAAGGCCGCCGAGCAGGGCTATGGCGCAGGGCAATGCGCCCTTGGCGGGATGTACTACGCGGGTCGTGGCGTAAAGCAGGACGACAGAGAAGCAGTCCAGTGGTTCAGCAAGGCCGCTGCGCAGGGCAAGGCCGAGGGAGAATTCGGACTTGGCATCGTGTACGACGAGGGTCGCGGTGTACAGCGTGATGAGCAGCAGGCGGCACATTGGTACCGCAGGGCCGCCGAGCAGGGGCACGTCGGCGGGCAAGTCTACCTCGCCATGATGTACGCAAACGGCCGCGGCGTGGCACAAGACTACCGCGAGGCCATGCACTGGTTCCGCAAGGCCGCGGAGCAGGGCAATGACCTAGCGCAATTCAACCTCGGCACCATGTACGCACACGGTCGCGGCGTAGCGCAGAACGATGCAGAGGCGGTGACGTGGTATAGAGAGGCCGCCGAGCAGGGCAATGCTGGTGGGCAAGAGAGCCTTGGCGCTGCGTACCGAGACGGTCGCGGTGTAGAACGGGACGACCGGGAGGCGGTGAAGTGGTTCCTCAAAGCCGCCGAGCAGGGTGATGCGCGTGGGCAAGTCAATCTCGGCTTTATGTACGAGCAGGGTCGCGGCGTAGCGCAAGACGACAGCGAGGCAGTGCAGTGGTACCGCAAGGCCGCCGAACAGGGGAATGCGGATGGGCAATACAACATCGGCCGAAGTTATGCGAATGGTCGCAGCGTGGTGAAGGACGATAGCGAGGCAGCGACGTGGTACCGAAAAGCTGCCCATCAGGGCAATGCCGATGCGCAAGTCAATCTCGGCCTTATGTACGACGAGGGTCGCGGCGTGGCACAGAACGATGCAGAGGCGGTGACGTGGTACAGAAAGGCCGCCGAGCAGGGCAATGCTGGTGGGCAAGAGAGCCTTGGCGCTGCGTACCGAGACGGTCGCGGTGTAGAACGGGACGACCGGGAGGCGGTGAAGTGGTTCCTCAAAGCCGCCGAGCAGGGTGATGCGCGTGGGCAAGTCAATCTCGGCCTTATGTACGAGCAGGGTCGCGGCGTAGCGCAAGACGACAGCGAGGCAGTGCAGTGGTACCGCAAGGCCGCCGAACAGGGCAATGCGGATGGGCAATACAACATCGGCCGGAGTTATGCGAATGGTCGCAGCGTGGTGAAGGACGATAGCGAGGCAGCGACGTGGTACCGTAAGGCCGCCGATCAAGGCCATTCTTTTGCGCGCTTTGAGCTGCTTGACCTATCCTCGCCCAACATTACGAAAGAGTGGGTAACAGCCTTACGCGCTATTAAACAAAGCAATTACCAGTATGCGGTTTATAAGATAAAGTCAAGAACGCAGGCCGGCGACATTAATAAGGCCACCGGCAAGGCGCAGAAAATCAGCGCTACGCCAACGGATAGCCGCCCTATAGATAGCTCGCTATCCACTCAGGATGCGCGCAACATCGAGTCAATGCAGATATGGTGGCTTGCACAAGGAAAGGAGAATTCCGAAACAAATGCTATTGACCTTTTTGTCTTCAATCCACTTGAATATGATTTTAATAAATTGATAATCGAGTTTTTGCCGGGTGAGAGTGACTGTGCCACAAATAACGCAGCTAAATTGAACTATTACTCAGTAAGCATGGATAACCGAGAGGCTGTAAAACCAAAGAAAGCCTCACTAATACGAATTGATGGCCTTCCGGCAAATCAAATACGGGAAACGCGAGACAGAGGTGCTTGTCTGAATATCATTGGTGGGTCGTTTAGGAAGCTTAATGACCCCCGATCGGCAACTCCATAAACCAATGTACCACTGGCCCCCCTGGCCGCGGCCTGTCTGCTGCTCCCGTCGATCGCGACGGCAAACGCGCTCGCCGATGAGATGGACGCCTCGACCGTGCGCGTGATCTGCCTCCCGAAGGAGGGCAACCCCGGGGCGGGCTCCGGTTTCGTGGTCGGCCGCGGGGATTTCGTGGTGACGAACCACCATGTGATCGCCTGCACCGAAGCGGGCGGCCGGGCGGTGGTCCTGCTCGAGGCCGCGCGCAGAGACATGATGCTGGCGCAGATCAAGGCCAGCGACGACAAGCGCGTCCGCGCCGGCCATGGAACGGTGACGCAACCACGCTCTCCACCCACTTGCGCGACCATCCAGCCATGAACACAACGACTCCCTGGCACCGCCTGCTCGGCATGGTCCTGACCGATCTCTTCACCGGCCGCCCCTGGCGGCTGGAACTGGAACAAGAACTGGCGCTGAAGAGCCAGCGCCTCGATATCCTGATCATCGAGCGGCGCGCAATGCCCCGTGGGAGATCTTCGTCGGCGAACTGGCGCACAGCCGTTATGGGCTGGCCCATTTCCAGCCCCGCGGAACACTCGGACAACTGTTGCAACATCATCTAACCACTGCTTATCGCCTGGAGGTGCCTGACATGGCCTACACCGTCGATGACTTCATGCGTGATACCTACGAACTGATTGCCCGTGACCTGGCCGCGTTGACCCCCCAACTGCGCGCTGCGGCGCTCGCACATTTGGACGTGGAGGAGCGTCTGGCTGGGCTGACGCCTGAGGAGCGCCTGCGTGGGCTGGCGCCCGAGGAGCGACTGCGCGGTCTTGATCTGGAGGAGCGTCTGCGCGGCCTCGATCCGGAGGATCGCCTGCGCGGGCTCGACCCCGAGTTGATCAAGGCTTGGCTCAAGCGCTCGGATCACTGAGGCCAGGGCCCGGTGGCAGGTCCCAGGTGCCCCGTATAGGAAGAGAATCCAACCCAATGAAGACCCAAGCCAATCAGCCCCCGCGGCCCAGGTTGTCAGGCCGATGAACCGCCACCCAGCGACCGGCACGGCGCTCGCACTCGCCGCGCTGCTGCTCGCCGGCCCCGCCGGTGCGGACTCTCTGGCCGAGCGGATGGACGCCCCGACCGTGCGCGTGATCTGCCTCTCGAAGGAGGGCAACCCCGGGGCGGGCTCCGGTTTCGTGGTCGGTCGCGGCGACTACGTGGTGACGAACCACCATGTGATCGCCTGCACCGAAGCGGGCGGTCAGGCGGTGGTCCTGCTCGACGCCGAACGCAGAGATACTGTGCCGGCGCAGGTGAAGGCCAGTGACGAGAAGCGCGACCTTGCCGTGCTGCAATTATCACGTCCCAGCGGGCGTCCGGCGGTCGGTTTCGCCACGCTCGCGACCGTCGAGAAGCATGACCCGGTGACCGCGGTCGGCTTTCCGGGTGCGGCCGACGATAGCGAAGGGGGCAACCTGAGCGACCCGTCGCACAGCGGCGGCCTGATCAGCCGCATCAACCCCCCGCCGACGAATCCGGAACTGCCCCGTCTGGTGCAGACCGACGCGGCCATCAATCCCGGCAGTTCCGGCGGACCCCTGTTCGACGACGCCGGCCGGGTGGTGGGCATCAACACCCTGAAGGCCCTGACCGCGGTGCCCTCACTCGGCGCCGACGGCCACAGTATGGAGCTTCAGCGCGTCCCGCTCGGCGAGGGCATCGGCTGGGCGGTGGCGAGCGACGAGATCCTGCCCTTCCTCGACCGGCTCGGCATCCCCTACGAGGTCAGCCGTCACCGACCCGGGGTCCTGGCGCGTCTGTGGTCCCGGGAGCCCCTGATCCTGACCCTGCTCGGCCTGTTCGCCGCCGCACTGACCGCGGTGGCGCTCACCGGCACCCGGCACGGGTTGACCCTGGTCAAGGACGGGGTGACCCGGGCCCTTGCCCGGGCCCGTCCGCCCCAGGCCCGGCGGGCGGTCCTGCGCGGGCTGACCGGACCCTATGCGGGGCTCACCATGCCGTTGGGCGGGCAGCCGCTCGCCATCGGCCGTGATCCGGGGCTGGTGCAGGTGGTCCTGCCGCCGACCGCGGAGCGCATCAGCAAGCGGCACGCGCTGATCTCATACGACGCCGGGCGCGGGCTCTTCCGCCTGGAGGACTGCCGGTCGGCCAACGGCACCTTTGTCGGCGAGGCCCGGACTGCACTGGCGGTGCCGCCGGGCCAGCCCCGGGACCTCAAACCCGGGCAGCGCTTCTTTCTCGCCTCCCCGGACATCGCCTTCGAGGTGGACCTGGAATGAGCCCGCTGACGCTCGTCACCGCGACCCTGAGTCACCCCGGCGGCCGGGCCGTCAATGAGGACGCCGCCGGTCACGCGGACGGCTGCTGGGTGCTGGCCGACGGTCTGGGCGGTCACGGCGGCGGGGAGGTGGCGGCGCGGATCGCGGTCGATACCCTGCTCGCCGCCGCCGCGCAAGGGTCGCTGACCGACCCGGGGGCGCTCACCCAGGCCCTGCTGGCAGCGGATGCGGCGATCCACGCCGAGCAGGAGGCCGAGCCGCGGCTGGAGCGGATGCGCACCACGGTGGTGGTGCTGGCGAGCGACGGTCGCGCGGCTCGCTGGGCACACGTCGGTGACAGTCGCCTCTATCATTTCCGCGACGGGCGCATCCGGTTCCAGAGCGCCGATCATAGCGTCCCCCAGGCGCTGGTCAAGGCCGGCGAGATCGCGCCCGCCGAGGTCCGTTTTCACGAGGACCGCAACCGTCTGCTGCGCACCCTGGGCAATCACAAGGACCTGCGCCCCACACTCGGCCCCGCACCCGACGGGGCGCCCCTGGCCCTGGCGCCCGGCGACGCCTTTCTACTCTGCACCGATGGTTGGTGGGAGTATGTGACCGAACCCGAGATGGAGGTCGCCCTGGCCAAGTCGGCAAGCCCAGCGCAGTGGCTCCAGACCATGGCCACCGGGCTGTTGCGACGGGCGCCGATGGATCATGATAATTTCACTGCCATTGCACTGTTTGTCGCATAGTAACGAGTCAAGAACGAAACCCGACCAGGAGGTGCACCATGGATACCGTTTTCTGCAAGAGCGGTCATGCCTACAACCCCGAGGAGCACTCGACCTGCCCCTTCTGCGGTGTGGCGGTCGATCTCGGCGATACCAGGCCCTATGCGCCGGGCGGCACCGTCACTGCGCCTGCCGCGGCGCCCAGCCCAGGCGCGACGCGGGCGGAGAACGCCAGCCCTCGCCGGCGCCCCCCCGCGGATGGTGAGACCGTGCACGTCTGGCAGAAGCGGCTCGGCGGCATCGATCCGGTGGTCGGCTGGCTGGTGTGCGTCGAGGGTCCGGACCGCGGCCGGGACTATCGCATCCACACCGAGCGCAATTACATCGGGCGCGCCGCCACCCAGGACATCGCCATCACCGGCGACCCCGGCATCAGCCGCGAGGGCCATGCGGTGCTGAGCTTCAACCCCAGGCGCCAGAGCTTCCGGCTCGGCCCGGGCGACAGCCGCGGTCTGGTCTATCTGAACGACGAAGAGGTCATGACGCCAACCGAACTCCACGCCTATGACCGCATCGAGGTCGGTGAGACCCGGCTCCTGTTCGTCCCGTTTTGCGGGGAGCGCTTCGTCTGGCCCACGGAGCCGGCGTAAAGTGCAGTACAGGATCGGGACGCGATGACACAGCGGCACTCAAGCGACCTCTGCCCGGGCTGCCTCGCCGCCAAGGGCCGGGCCAACCCCTGCCCCGACTGCGGGTATGACGAGGCGGCCGAACGCGGCCCGCTCCTGCTGCCCCATCGTACCCTGCTCAATGGTCAGTTCCTTGTCGGGCGGGTACTCGGCAAGCCGGGCGGGTTCGGCATCACCTACCTGGGCTGGGACCAGAACCTTGAGACCCGGGTGGCGATCAAGGAATTCCTGCCGCGCGACCTGGCTGGCCGCGGCACCGACCGGGTGACGATCGCCCTGCACTCCCGTGACGAAGGGGGGCTGTTCCGCTTCGGCCTGGAGCAGTTCCTGACCGAGGCGCGCACCCTGGCCCAGCTCGACCATCCCAACATCGTGCGGGTGCGTCACTTCTTCGAGGCGAACGGCACCGCCTATCTGGTCATGGACTACTACCAGGGGCTGTCGCTCGCCGAGCACCTGGAGCGTCATGGCGGGCGCCTGCCGGAGGAGCAGGCCAAGCAACTGATGCTGCCGATCCTGGACGGTCTGCGCGCGGTCCATGCCAAGGGCTTTCTGCACCGCGACATCAAGCCCCAGAACATCTATCTGGCACGCCTGGACTCGGGCGGGACGCGCCCGATCCTACTCGACTTCGGCGCCGCGCGCCTGGCGCTGGGGGAGCGCAGCCGCTCGCTCTCGGTGGTCGTGAGCCCTGGTTATGCGCCGTTCGAGCAATACCATCGCAAGGGCAATCAAGGCCCTTGGACCGATATCTACTCGGCTGCGGCGGTCATCTACCGCTTGGTTACCGGGGAGACGCCGCCGGAGGCGACCGAACGCCGCGACCTGGATGTACTCAAGCCCGCTGCGGCCTTCGGCGTCTCCCGGCACTTGAGCGACGCCTTGGGCGAGGCCTTGGCCCTCGCCCCCGAGAAGCGACCGCAGACGGTGCGGGGGTTTCAGGCGCAGTTGTGGGGGATTGGAGTGGCACCGGAGCCAGGTCCCGCCCCTGGGTCGTCCGTCCCGCCGCCGACGCCCGCCCCGGCGCAACCTCCGGCTCGATCCGCACCCTCGGCCCCGCCCAAGGCCAGAAAGACCTC
>Ga0247840_10005750_pt1 | contig 18387 bp, 15 predicted proteins | sample LaCruzMarch2015__FD_192404 | JGI IMG/M metagenome (GOLD analysis project Ga0247840, IMG submission 192404) | Freshwater microbial communities from meromictic Lake La Cruz, Castile-La Mancha, Spain - LaCruzMarch2015_17m | ecosystem: Environmental > Aquatic > Freshwater > Lake | place: Spain... | reverse complement strand
GCATCACCCCCGCGCGGCGCTTCGCTCCGACGGTCCAGTTTGACCTGGAACAGCCGTCCAGTTTGCGGCGGAACAGGTGTCCAGTTTGCGGTGGAACGGCTGTCCAGTTTGCGTGGAATACGCACAATGCGCGGGTCCATGGTCGACTTGACGCCGTTCTCGAACAACTCCCGTGCCTGTGCCACGGGGATGTTGTCGATGATCTTCAGGCCCTCCTGCGTCATCAGGGTGCGTTGAATCAGACTGGCCGGGTCCGGATTGTCCAGAATCCCGTCCACCCGGGCACCACCGCCCCCGCCACCCCCGCCCCCATCAGGGCCGCCGGTCACAACCTTTTCATTGGGCTTGGGCGACCCCTTCCCGTTGTCATCCATACGCCTGCACAGGCCCACGAAATCCAGGATCTGGAAGCTGAATTTGCCAGTCTTCGGATCGAGCCGGGTGCCGCGGCCTAGCATCTGCAGATACTTGGCAACCGACTTGGTCAGTGCGCCGAAGGCGACATAGCGCAGGCAGGGGATATCCACGCCCGTGCTCATGATATCCACCGACACCACGATCCGCGGGTTGGAATAGGGCCGCTCGAACCAGTCCTTGAGTGACTCGTTGATATCATCGTTGTCGGAGATGACCGCCTCCGCGTAACGCGGGCTGTCGTCGGTCGCGTTGAACACGGCATTGATCGCCTTCACCAGCATCAGGCTATGGGCCTGGCTGGCGGCGAAGACCAGCACCTTCTCTCCATAGTCGGTCTCCTTACGCAGGATCTCGGCCCACCGCTTGGCCTGTTCCTCGCTCAGGATGCGCTTATTGAGCCGTTCCAGTGCGATCCGCTCCGCGTTTCCCAGTTCGATGCGGGCGCGGGTATCCGGGTCCAGCAGATGGTCATAGAGACCAGATTGCGGTTCACCGTGATGGAGCGATGACATTCATCGACGATGATCAGGTCATAGAAGTTGCTGGGGATGCGGTCATAGAGCAGTTCCAGCGTATCGATCACCACCACATGGATATTCTTGTTCGCATGGGTGCGCCAACTCCCCGAGGTGATCCAGTGGCTGTTGTAGGCGGGCGAGAGCAGGCTGAAGCCCTTGCTGATGGCCTGGCGCGCCAGGGTGCGGCGGTCCACCACGAACAGGACACGCCGCGCCAGGGCATAATCCAAGAGCGCCTTGGCGAAGGCGACCAGGGTACGGGTCTTGCCGAGTCCGGTGGCCATGTGGACCAGCATCTTCATCTTGCCCTCGCGATAGAGGCCGAGCAGAATGCGGATGCAGTCCAGTTGATAGGTGCGCTCCTTGCCGGCGGCCGGGTCCAAGCCGCCAGCGATAGTCGTATCGATGCGGATCTCCTGTTGGCGGCGTTTCTGTCGGTCCTGCTCCAGTTTGAGCCTCATCGCCTCCAGGGTCATGAAATCGGTGACGGACCGAAACTCCGCCGCGTCCACCCCGCGCCAGGCGAGGTCGAAGAACAGCAGCTTAAGCCCACCCGCCCCGTCCGCCGCGCAGGCATAGAGGAACCGCGGCCGCAGGACCCGGCTGTATTTGAGCCGTAGCTTCGGCAGGGCCTTGGCCGGATCATCGAGCTTGTCCTCGAGCACCGCCAGTGCCTCGCCTTGGATGTCCTGCAAGACGAAGTCCGGGCGGATCGACTTGCTGCCGGGATAGTCCCGCTGCTCATCTTCAGTCAAGGCGTAGTTCGGTTGATAGAGGAGGGTGTCGCCCAGGCGCCAGCCCAAGGCCTTCAGCGCCTCATAGACCCGCAGGTCGACGGCGGATGCTTCGTTGTCGAAGATGCCGGTCTTGGTGGGCTTGGGCATGATCAGGACTCCCAGATCTCGTCCAGAATCTTGCGCGCCTTGGCTTCCGCCTCTCCTTTGAGTCCAAGCAGATCGGCCAGCAGCTTCGCCTGACGGTCGAGTTCCGTAACGACCGCTTGCTGTTCTTCCAAGCTTGGTATCGGTACCCGCAGATTCGCGATGACGGACAGGTTCAGGTGCGGCACACCGCCCCCGCTGTATTCCTGTCCCCGGATCTCCTCGTACATCGAGCGGAGGTAGTAATAAACGTAGCGCGGGAGAACGTCTGGGTGCGTGATGACGATTCCCGCGCAGTTCTGCGTAATGGCCGCGGGAACGCGCAGGTAAGCCGCTTTGCCTCGTGTTGCGCCCTGCCCGTACATGGCAACGAGAATGGTATCCGGCGGGTAGATGCGCAGGCAGTAATCCCGTATGGCCTGGTCAGTCAGTGTCTCGGCAGTCTTTTCGATATCGCATTCACTGACTTCTGCGGTCAAAACCCAGTGAGTATCGCCCTCGAAATATGCGGGATTGCTTCGCGACGGGGTGGAACCAGTGCCGATATCCGCTATGCTCCTTAGATCCATATCCAGCCCAGAGAAAAGACCCCTGTCGAGGTTAAAGTTATTCTCGATTAATGATGCGCCGTTAACTATTGAATAATGCTGTGCCAATCGTTTTGCAATCTCTCGCTGTTCGTCAAAACTGGGTAATGGAACGAGCATTTCAAACAATTGTTCCGGCTCCATCCTTCGTCGCCCACTGGCGCCGGAAACCTTCGCGTCAATCTCCCCATAAAATCGATCGGTCGTAAGTAACGAAGAAAGCAAGACTGGATGAACTTCCGCTGTATTTATTGCGAACGTAGGGAATTCGTTCGATACGACGCTGCCGTCGAGCGCTTCTGGGATTAACCCAAATGCACCGTGGCGAGCATCGATCTTGGAGAAAATGAGATCACCATCTATAACTTCAAACCATCTATCTCCTTTGACATCTTCCGCCGTAACTTTGTCCCGAAGGACCACCCCCTTTCCGTATAGCTTTACGGTGACACGGCGATAGATTCGATTGGCTTCAAGCGCGATTGGTCGCGAGACCACTTGCAACAATTCTTTAAGTGCTACCCGTGGCGTCTTTTGCTGGGAGGCAATGATCTCTTGCAAAGTCCGCAAATGCGGATAACGCGGGAAGTCATCGGCCGAAACCTCCGCCAGAAACTGCCTTGCCCAATCGAGTTCGAGCGTATGTCGTGGGTCCAAGGTTGACAATAATTCATCCAGACGCTCGATCGGCGCGGCGGCAACGGCGCGATATCTCCGTTCCAGCAAGTCCTCGGGCTCGGCCTCGCGCACCTGGCTCGCCGCGAATGCGCGCCAAGCGTCCAGTTGCGCCGCGGTCAAAGTGCTGCGGTAGTTCGGTAGGTTAAATGAGTAGAGGTGCGCCCGCTCGATCTTGCGGGCGATCTCGCTCTCGGTCTTGGTTTCCCACAGGTCCGCATGGTAAGCGAAACGCTGCAACCGTCCGCCCTCGGTGAGCCGCTTGGCCGCGATCTGGGCCGCCCACTTCTGTTCCAGCTTGTCCCGCTCTGCGGCCCGCTTGACGGCCATCTCGGCCCGGGTCTCGGCGCGGATGCGGTCCTTGATCCGCGGATCCAGGGTCTTGATCCATTCCGCGGGGATGCAGAATGAATGGCGCGACTCCGGCGGCTCGCAGCCCTCGCGCACATAGGTGTGAAACAGGTCGAGCGCCTCGACCAATTGGCAGCCGGCCATGGGCTTGCGGTTGGTGCCCAGGGAATAGCCGTCGTTGGTGACCTTGTAGAACCAGACCCGCTCGGTGGGACGCCCCTTGACGAACAACAGGATCGACGTCTTGGGTCCCTGCCCGCCCTTGCTGACGAAGACGCCCTGGGGCAGGCTGATGATCGCCTGCAGGTCGCAGTCTTCCAGCAGGCTGCGGCGCAGGGCCCGGGCGCTGTTCTGGTCCCAGGTCAGGAACCCCTCGGAGACGACGACCCCGCAGACCCCGCCGGGCTTGATCAGTTCCAGCATCAGCTTGACGAACAGGATGGTGGTCTCGCTTTCGGTCGGGTATTCGCTCCAGACGTTGGGATAGGACTCCTTGTCCCGCTGCGCGCCGAAGGGCGGGTTGGCGAGCACGATACTCTTGCTGTTGGGCCTGATCTCGGTTCCGAACTTCTCCAGGGCGTCGCCTTGGCGGATATTACCGGGGTTGAGCCCGCGGACATAGAAGTTGATGGCTGCCATCTTACGCACCATGCCAAGGTACTCGATACCTCCGACACCGGTGCGGTAGAAGTCGGTATTGACTTCGATGGACGGCACCGGGACTGGATGGCGCTCGAACCAGGCCTTGAACCAGGCGGCGAGTTCGGGATGTGACTTGGGGCCTGGCCAGTGCCCTTCGCGATAGACGCCTTCCAGCACATATTCAAAGCTGTCGAACATGAAGCCGCCGGTACCGACGGTGGGATCAAACAGCCGTGACTGAAAGGTCGGCGCCGCCAGGCCGACCATGAACTCGCGGATGTGGTCCGGGGTGCGGTGCAGGCCGATGTCCTTGGTACCGCCGGTCTCGGAGAGTGCCGATTCGATGGCATCGCCCAGCAGATCGGTCTTGAGCAGCCGGTCACTATCCAGTTCCGCCACCAGACCGATGATCTCGGCCATGTTGCCGCTGGTGACGTTGTTGGTGAAATTAGAGTTGCTGAAGACCTCCTCGATCAGCACCAGTTGGTCCTGCACCTTGTCGCTCAGGTTGCCGCGCCAGACCTTGCGCGCCGCGCTCAGTATACCGGCGTAAAAAGGGAAAAAATCGAGGTTGAGGGTCGGCAGGATCTCCTCGTTGGGCAGGCTGAGCAGGGAGGAAAACAGCAGGCCCTCGTTGTCACCCCTGAAGGCGGCGCGCAGCGGGGCGAAATCCGGGTCCTGTACCAGTTTGACCTCGAAGATACGCAGCAACAGCAATTCGATGATGTATTCCACCCGCTGCACCGGGGTCCCCGCCGGCCGCAACTTATTGTGCAGCTTCTTGAGGATGTTGTTGGTTTCCTTATCGGCGTAGTGAACGGTGGAACGGGCCATGGGAGTCCTTGGGTAAGGTAAACGGCGAGGTGGCGCCGTATGTCGCGCCCCTTCAGGTCTGAGATAGACCTCATGCAGGACGATGGTCGGCACCAGCAACGCGGCGGTGTCGGTCGCCACCGGGGCAAACTGACCGGCGTTGGGGCCCTTGGCGAAATACTCGATCCAGCCGGATGAGTCGAGCAGGTTCACACTCGATCATCCCGTGTGCGGATGTCGTCGAGACAGGTGTCGGCCCCCTCCAGAAACCCACGCAATGCGGACACCGGCTCGCACGGCAGCGGTTCGATCCCGTGTTCGCTCGCTCGCACCATAAAACGCTGTCCAGGCTTGAGATTCATGGACTCGCGCAGCGCCTTCGGCAGGACCAGTTGATACTTGGTGGATAATGTGGTGGTTTCCATCGCGCTACGCCTTACGGCATTAATCGATAAAATCGGTAGGTTTCAGTTTAGTCGATGTCGCGATTGCGCGCCGCGGGCGCTCAACCGACGCTCGAGTTTAGGTGGTTTTGTACTAAGATAAGACATAGATGCCTATTTTATGGCCAGTACGACTAACATATATCTCGGAATTATGCTCAAAACGTGCCAGTGACTCAACTTATCCCCCTTGACGAGCGGATTGCGGTCCTGCAGGGTTTCAACCCCTGGTGGTTGGGGCGTCCGGTGTCCGCCCCGGTCTTTCGTCGCCTGGCCTTCGACGCCTGCCGCGTCTACTTCGACAACCCGACGCTGCGGCGGGCGGTCCTGCTGTCCGGGCCGCGCCGGGTAGGCAAGACCACGGTGCTCTACCAACTCGCCGAGGCGCTCTTGGGCGAGGGTCTCGAACCCCGCTCGATCCTCTATCTCAGTCTCGACCACCCAGTGCTCAAGTTGTTGGGTTTGAGGGATATTCTTGCGCTCTATCACGCGCACATCCAAGGCGAGGGCAGGCCGACTGTACTGCTCTTGGACGAGGTCCAGTATTCCCGAGGCTGGGAGACGGAAGTCAAGCTCTTGGTCGACCACGGACCCAACCACCGCATCGTCGCCACCGGCTCGGCCTCCGTTGGTTGGCGGCTTCCCGGAGACCGCCCGCCAGGAAGACATCGGCCTCTGCCAGCGGCTGCTGCGCGAGGATGTCGTCGAGCGTGTGCTCAAGCGCGATATGACCGCCCTGTTCGGGGTGCGCAACGTCAACGAACTGGAACGGCTCTTTATTTATCTCTGTCTGCATACCGGCGGCATCCTGGCCCATCAGACCGTCGCCAAGACGCTGGAGGCGTACCTCGTCACTAAGCAGGATACGGACTTCGGCGTCAGTCGGATTACGGGCATCGACACCGAGTTTCTCAAGGTGCCGGCCCATGTGCTGTGCTACTTGCTGGGGCAGGCGGAGCGGCTGTTGTGGCAATGAGCCCTGACCGCGGGTAGCCTGCCCTTTTTCAGATCCAAGGCTGAAGCCTTGGACTCCGCAAGCTGGGCCGGGCGCGAATAGTCGGCGCCCCGGTGCTCAGTACAGATAGCGCCCCGCCGCGGTCACTAGGTCCTCGCGCTGCGGCAGGTCGCGGGGTGCGATCGACACCAGCAGCATGGCCGAGCGACCACCGCGGGCATTGTGCAATTCATGCAGGACGAGTTGGCGGGCGGCCGGGTCCTGCGGCTCCCGCTCGATATTCATCGCGTCGATATGGAGTGTGACCGTTTCGGCCCAGAGTTGGTGCCCGGCATCGTCGAGCAGGTCGGCGACGATCTCCAGATGGTTCTCCAGGACCCGGTCTTCGGTGCCCAAACCGGCCAGTTCGCCCGTGATCGCCTCCAGTTCGCTGGTCAGGGCGGCCGGGTCCGGGTGCTCGTCCTCGGCCGGATTGAAGCTCCAGCCGCCGCGCTTGAGCGCCGCCAGCTTACCGCGCAGCAGATCGCGCTGGCGCCTGAGGTCGGTGCGCTCCACGCGGACCTCGCCGATCCTGGTCAGGGCCAGGAACAGCAGGTGGTCGAGGGCGCGGCGTTTGAGCTGGCGGCGCGCCTCGGGCTCGCTGTCCCTGGGGTCGACCACGTTGTGCTCACGGAAGTTGATCGTGACCTGCGGCACCTCGCGCCGCAGCGTCTCGCCCGCCAGATCGATCCCCAGCGTGGTCCGCTGCGTGCGCTCCGCCAGCACCAGCGCGGTCACCCGCTCGGCCCCGCGGCCCTCCGACGTGGCCAGGTACTCCTGGAGCGAGCGGTCCCGACTGAAGTGGTCCAGCATCGCCGCGGCGGATGCATAGAAGGCGCAGAGGGCGGAGTCGGCCGTGAACTCGCGCGGCCCGGCCGCCACCGGTGCGGGTATGTTGTCCACCAGCGGGATCACCTGGTCGATGGCGTGGATGACCGGGGCGCGCAGGCGCTTGCGGTAGCCCGGCAGGAGGCGCAGCCGGGCGTCGGTGCCATCGACCGCGCGCTCGATGGCCGCCTCGATGAGCGACTCGGGGTAATGGTCGTGGGTCTCCTCACGGCCGCCGAAGATCGATTGGAACAGGTTCATCGCTCAAGACTCCAGGGCCGGCAGATGCACGCGCGCCAGCGCGGCACTCACGTAGATAGTGGGCGCCGGACCGCGTGCGGCCGGCGCCTCCCCCATTTTCACGCGCGGGAAGGCGCTCATGTCACGCCATGATATTGACGCCGCCGTCCACATTCGGGGCATCACGCATCGGCCACCGACCCCGGGACTGGCCCGCGGCGCGTCAGCCGGTACACCTTCTCGTTCAGCCAGGTCAGGCCCTGCGCGCGCCAGGCAGAGTGCTCGGCCAAGGCATCGCGACTATACAATATTTCCACGGCGTACGCCGGTTCGTACAGTGCCCGCACCTGCGCCTCGTCGACCGCGAACGGTGGACCCGGGCGCAGTCCCTGGTCGTATTCCAGGGTTACCAGCAGCATCTGGATGGCGGGCGGCAAGATGGCGTCGAGTTGGCGGGCGTAGCGCTCCCGCATCGGCGGCGGCAGCGCGATCAGCGCGGCGCGATCATAGACGGCGGCGCAATCGGCGACCTGGTGCGGCGCCAGGTCGAAGAAATCCCCGCATAAGATGCGAATCTCATCGACCTCCCAGACCTCGATCGCGCCACTGCCGCGCCGCGTCGGGCACAGGCCCTGTTCCTGGAAAAAGGCCTCGACCGCCACCGGGCTCAGTTCCACCCCGGTCACCGGATGGCCCTCCCCGGCGAGCCACAGCAGGTCGAGACTCTTGCCGCAGAGCGGGACCAATACCCGCTGACCGGCGGGCAGCGCCAGACGGCTCCAGAACTGCGCCAGCAGGGCGTTGGGATCCTGCTGGTGAAAGCCGATTTCGGCCCGCTCCCAGCGCTCGTGCCAAAACGAAGGTTGCATGGCGGTCACACCTTAGCATCTGGTTTTACTCAAGTCCCGCTCACCGGGGGTGACCGGCGAACGGGGGTCCAACCGGGGCCGGCGGGCGGGCAATCCCCCCGTCCGGTCCGCACCTGGTGCCGACGCGCCACGTTACCACCGGCCGTTGCTGCTTGCGCGGATCTTCGCGCGATCCGGCCAGCCAGCCGCGCCGGCCCAGCCGCAGAGGCGCTTGTCAGCAACCCGGTGCAGGGTTGGACGTGGCTGGCGTCGGCATCGTGGTGGCCGATGCCGCCATGCAATATGTGTCGGAGGCCTTCTACGGCGAAATCCTGCGCTTCGAGATGGTCCCCGCCGACTTCAACAAGTACGGGTTCGACCTGCTGTGGCGGGCCGCCGACCAGGCCAGCAGTCGCGAAGTGGCCCGCGGCAAGTTGGGCATCCTGTTCTTCGACTATGCGGCCAAGCGGCCCGCCGTCATTCCGGAAGGCTTCCGGACCAGGATCGAGGCGGCGATGCCCCGCGGTTGACATAAATACCGTCGGGCCCGGCAGCGTGGCGTCGGGCCAATCGTCGAAACTCAAGGCTGACCGCGGGCGTCGCCCCGTCAGCCGCTCCGGGTACGTCCCCGCTGCGTTGCCGTCGGCACCGGGAGTTCCGACCCGGCTGGAGTGACCCCCGGCCACCAGCGCCGCTGAACGCCTCCTCCTCTTGGATTCCCGGCCGGCGTTGGCGGCGAAATCACCGGGGTCGTGCGTGCGCCATCGCACGGTATAGGCTGTCTTGCTAGGGTAGTATGACCACGGGTTAGCGGCGCCGCGGCCTCGACGCAGTCGCCCCATGGTTGCACCCACCGCTCGCTCGAGGCGCCCTGCCCCAACGATGAGTGTGCGACCGGCCCCATCGAGCGTGGTCCCGCCCCGGGGCAAGCGATGCGGGGCGGCCCGGAACGACGATCGCGGCCCGGCGCCACGCAAGCGCGGGTGTGCTAATGCCTTCGATGAGGTTATCAAACCCATGTCTGCTGCGGACAACATCTACAATCGGGACCTGCTTCAGGTCGCTGCCAACTACGAGCCCCTGAGCCCCCTGACCTTTATCGAACGTGCGGCAACCGTCTTTCCGGACAAGCTTGCGGTCGTACATGGTGAGGTCAGACGCACCTGGAGCGAGACCTATGCGCGGTGCCGCCGCCTGGCCAGTGCGCTGAGTAAGCGCGGCATCGGCCTGGGCGATACGGTCGCGGTCATGTGCCCGAACCTGCCCGAGCATTTCGAGGCGCACTTCGGCGTGCCGATGGTGGGGGCCGTGCTCAACTCCATCAATACCCGGCTCGATGCCCGGGCCGTGGCCTTCATCATGCAGCACTCCGAAACCAAGGTGCTGATCACCGAGCGCGAGATGTCGCCGATCGTCAGCGTGGCGCTGGCGCGGATGCAGGTGCGTCCGCTGGTCATCGATATCGACGACCCCTCGTTCGAGGGTGGCGAACTCTTGGGTGAGATGACCTACGAGGCATTTCTCGCCAACGCCGATCCCAACTTCGCTTGGCAAGGCCCCGCCGACGAATGGAACGCGATCAGCCTCAACTATACATCGGGCACCACCGGCGATCCCAAGGGTGTGGTCTATCACCATCGCGGCGCCTACCTCAACGCGGTCAGCAACGCCCTGTCCTGGAGCATGCCGAACCACGCGATCTATTTGTGGACACTGCCGATGTTCCACTGTAACGGCTGGTGTTTCCCCTGGACGATCGCCGCGGTCGCCGGGGTGAACGTGTGTCTGCGTCAGGTACGGGCCCCCGCCATCCTGGATCTGATAAAGAAAGAGCGTGTCGACCACCTCTGCGGCGCGCCCATCGTGCTCAGCATGATCACGAATGCCCCGGCGCCGCTGAAGGAGGGCCTCGACCATCAGGTGCGGATCATGACCGCCGGTGCACCGCCGCCCGCCGCCGTGATTCAGGGCATGGAGGAGATGGGCTTCGATGTCACCCATGTCTATGGCCTGACTGAGACCTACGGCCCCTGCGTCGTCTGCGCCTGGAACCATGACTGGGATGACAAGCCCATCGAGGAGCGGTGCCGGATGAAGTCGCGTCAGGGCGTGCGTGTGCCGATGCAGGAGGGTCTGATGGTCGCCAACCCGGTGACGCTGGTCCCGGTGCCGCAGGACGGCGAGAGCATGGGCGAGATCTTCATGCGCGGCAATATCGTCATGAAGGGCTATCTGAAGAATCCGAAGACCACCGAGGCGGCCTTCGAGGGCGGCTGGTTCCGCTCCGGCGATCTCGCGGTCTGGCACCCCGACGGCTATCTCGAGATCAAGGACCGCTCCAAGGACATCATCATTTCCGGCGGTGAGAATATCTCCAGTATCGAGGTGGAGAATACGCTGTTTGAACATCCACTGATCCAGGACGCCGCGGTCGTCGCCAAGCGCGACGTCAAATGGGGTGAAATACCCTGCGCCTTCATCACGCTGAAACCTGGTGCGGAAATGACCGAGCAGGAGGTCATCGCGTATTGCCGCGAGCGTCTGGCGCACTTCAAGGCGCCGCGGGTCGTCGTGTTTCAGACCTTGCCGCGGACCTCGACCGGCAAGCTCCAGAAATATCTCTTGCGTCAGCTCGCGAACCCGGAGGTTTGAGAATGAAGGTACTGGTCGCCGTCAAGCGCGTCATTGACTACAACGTCAAGGTGCGGGTCCGGGCCGACAACACGAATGTCGATCTCGCGAATGTCAAAATGTCCATCAATCCCTTCTGCGAGATCGCCGTCGAGGAGTCGGTGCGGCTGAAGGAGAGCGGGGCCGCCACCGAGGTCGTGGTGGTCTCCATCGGCCCCAAGGCGGTACAGGAGCAGATCCGCTCCGCCCTGGCCGCGGGTGCGGATCGCGGCATCTGGGTGGAGACGGAGGAGACCGAGTTGAGCGGTCTGGCCGTCGCGCGTCTGTTGGCACAGGTGGTGCGCGAGGAGCAGCCGGGGCTGGTGCTGCTGGGTAAGCAGGCGATCGACACGGACAACAACCAGACCGGCCAGATGCTGGCCGCACTGCTCGACTGGCCCCAGGCCACCTTTGCCTCGAAGCTCGAGGTCAAGGGGGCCGAAGTGGAGGTGACGCGCGAGATCGACGGCGGCCTGCAAACGCTCGCATTGACGCTGCCCGCGGTCGTCACCGCGGACCTGCGCCTGAATACGCCGCGTTATATCAAGCTCCCCGACATCATGAAGGCCAAGCGTAAGCCGCTGGCGACGACCAGTCCCGCGGCACTCGCAGTTAGCCCCGGCACCGGTGTCAGGCTCCTGGGGGTGACGCCCCCGGCGGAACGCCGCGGCGGTATCAAGGTCGAGTCGGTGGCGGCGCTGGTCGATTGCCTGAAGAATCAGGCCCAGGTGTTATAGGGGAGCAGGCCATGAGTATTCTCGTTATCGCTGAGCACGACCATCACCAACTGAAGTCGGCCACCCTGCACACCCTGGCGGCGGCGACTCAAATCGGCGGCGACCTCGATGTACTGGTCGCCGGCAGCGGCTGCCAGGCCGTCGCCGCCGCCGTTGCCGCCATCCCCGGGGTGCGGACCGTCCTGCTGGCGGACGCCCCGGCCTATGCCCACCAGTTGGCGGAGAATATCGCCCGCCTGGTCGTGGCCCTGGCCCCGGGACACCGCCATCTCCTGGCCCCCGCCACTACCACCGGCAAGGACTTCATGCCGCGGGTGGCGGCGCTCCTGGGGGTGAACCAGGTATCGGACATCACCGCGGTGGTCGGCCCCGACAGCTTCCGGCGCCCCATCTACGCCGGCAATGCCATCGCCACCGTGCAGGTCGAGGACCCGGTCATCGTGGCGACGGTGCGCGCCACCGCCTTCCCCGCCGTGGCATTGAGCGGCGGCAGCGCCGCGATCACCCCAGTGCCGGAGGTATTCGAGGCGGTAGGAACGCGCTTCGTCAGTGAATCGCTGGTCGAGTCCGATCGGCCGGAACTCACCTCGGCTCGTATCGTCGTATCCGGCGGTCGCGGGGTCGGTTCGGCGGAGAATTTCGCGCTTCTCTATCGCCTGGCCGACAAGCTCGGGGCGGCGGTGGGCGCGACCCGGGCGGCGGTCGACGCGGGCTATGTACCCAACGATCTGCAGGTGGGACAGACCGGCAAGGTCGTGGCCCCCGACCTCTATATCGCCGTGGGGATCTCCGGGGCCATCCAGCATCTTGCCGGCATGAAGGAGTCCAAGGTCATCGCCGCCATCAACAGCGATGCCGAGGCGCCGATCTTCCAGGTGGCGGATTATGGGCTGGTCGCGGATCTCTTTACCGCCTTGCCCGAATTGATTGACAGCATTTGAGCAGGAATCAGAGCATGAGCTATTTGCACCCCTATCAGGACGTCGATTTCGTCTTGCGCAAAGTGGTCGATTTCGATGCCCTCTGCGCGGCGGCGGGCCATGACGAGATCAATGCCGATCTGGCAGCGACCATTCTCTCGGAGGCCGGCCGGCTGGGCAGCGAGGTGCTGGCCCCGCTCAACCGGGTAGGCGACCGCAAGGGCGCCAAGATGGGCGCCCAGGGCGTGGAGGAAAGCCCCGGATTCAAGGACGCCTATCGCCAGTTCGCCGATGCCGGTTGGCTGTCGCTGACGGTCGCGGAGGACTTCGGGGGCCAGGACCTGCCCAATTGCCTGGGTACCGCGGTAAACGAGATCTGGCACTCCGCCAATATGGCCTTCGCCCTGTGCCCCATGCTCAGCCAGGGCGCGATGGAGGCCATCGGCCACCATGCCGACGATGCGCTCAAGGCACTGTATCTGCCCAAGCTGGCGACCGGTGAATGGACCGGCACCATGAATATCACGGAGGCCGACGCGGGCTCCGATCTTGCCGCCATCAAGACCAAGGCCAAGCCCACGGGCGATCACTGCCTGATCACCGGGCAGAAGCTGTATATCACCTGGGGCGACCACGGGATGACCGACAATATCGTGCACCTGGTGCTGGCCAGGCTGCCCGATGCGCCCCCCGGCGTGAAGGGCATTTCACTCTTCATCGTGCCCAAGTTCCTGCTCGACGCCAAGGGCGAGCCGGGCGAGCGCAACGCGGTCAACTGCCTGTCGCTGGAGCACAAGCTCGGTATCCACGCGAGCCCGACCTGCCTGATGGACTTCACCGATGCCGTCGGCTTCCTGGTGGGTGAACCAAACAATGGCCTGGCGTACATGTTCACGATGATGAACCACGCCCGGCAGTCGGTCGGCCTGCAGGGATTGGCCATCTCCGAGCGCGCCTATCAGGAGGCCCTGCAATATGCCAAGGACCGGCTGCAGGGGACGCGGCGCGACGGCTCACGCATCCCCATCGTCGAATTCCCCGACGTGCGGCGCATGTTGATGACGATGAAGAGCTGCATCGAGGCGATGCGCGTGCTCGCATTGGTCGCGGCGGCCGAGGCCGACCGGGCGCTGTATGCAACCGATGCGGCCGTCGCCGCCCGCCACTTTGCCCGGCTCGAGCTCTATACCCCGATCGTCAAGGGCTGGTTGACGGAGCTGGCGCAGGAATTGACCTCGCTCGGCATCCAGATCGATGGCGGCATGGGCTATGTGGAGGAGGCCGGGGCGGCCCAGCACTACCGCGACGCCCGCATCCTGCCCATCTACGAGGGCACCACCGGCATCCAGGCCCTGGATTTCGTCGGCCGCAAGATGCTGGCCAACCACGGCGAGACCCTGCTTGCCCTGCTCACCGAGATGGAACAGACCGCGGCCGAGCTGCGCTCCACGCCCTATCGCTACGGCAGCGTGGTGAAGGCGTTCGAGGCGGCGGTCGCGGCCGGTACCAGGGCGCGCCGGTCGCTGCTGGATGGGGCGGCGGCCGATCGCCATCTCGCCGGCAGTGCCAGCGTCAATTTCCTGATGCTGTTCGGGTACCTCTGCGGGGGCTGGCTCATGGTGAAGAGCGCCCAACAGGCGCAGACGATGCTCGATGCCGGCGAGGGCGACCCGCAACTGCTCACCGCCAAGCTGACGACCACGCGCTTCTTCTGCGAGCACCTGTTGCCGCGTACCGGGGCCTGTCTGGCCTCGGTGCTGGCCGGCAGTGACAGCACCATGGCCCTGACGGTCGAGCAACTCTAGGCAGCAGTCATGAGCGAACGCGAATCAATGCAGTTCGATGTCGTCATCGTCGGCGCCGGGCCGGCGGGGCTGGCCTGTGCCTGTCGGTTGGCGCAATTGGCCCGGGAGCAGGGTCGTGAACCCAGCGTCTGCGTGGTGGAAAAGGGCTCCGAGGTGGGTGCGCACATCCTCTCCGGCGCCGTCATCGAGAGCCGCGCGCTCGACGAGTTGTTCCCCGATTGGCAGGGCCTCGGCGCCCCGCTCAGCACCCGCGTGACCCGGGAGGAGATGCACCTGCTGCGCAGCGCCGGCAGCGCCTGGAAGGTCCCCCATGCGCTGTTGCCGCGTGCCATGCACAACCACGACGGTTACATCGTCAGCGTCGGCAATCTCTGCCGGTGGCTGGCGACCCAGGCCGAGGCCCTGGGGGTCGAGATCTTCCCGGGTTTCGCCGCCGCGCAGGTACTGTTCGGGGAGCAGGGCGAGGTCATGGGCATTGCCACCGGGGATATGGGCATCGCGGCGGACGGCTCCCACAAGGACAGCTTCACGCCCGGGATGGACTTGCTGGCCCGCTATACGGTGTTCGCCGAGGGTTGCCGCGGTCAACTGGGCAAGACCCTGTATGCCCGCTTTGGACTGGATGCGCAGGCCGACACCCAGCATTACGGTATCGGTCTGAAGGAACTCTGGGATGTACCCCCAGCGCAGCATATGGAGGGTCTGGTGATTCACGGGGCCGGCTGGCCCTTGGCGGGCGACACCGGCGGGGGCTTCTTTCTCTATCACCTGGAGAACCATCAGATCGCGGTCGGATTGGTCGTCGATCTCAACTACAGCAACCCCTGGCTCAGCCCTTACGACGACTTTCAGCGCATGAAGCATCACCCGCTGATCGCACAGTATCTGCAGGGCGGCAAGCGCGTCGCCTATGGTGCGCGGGCGCTGACCAAGGGCGGATTCAATGCCCTTCCGACCATGCATTTTCCCGGCGGCTTCCTGGTGGGCTGCAATGCCGGAACGCTCAATCCAGCCAAACTCAAGGGCGTCCATACCGGGATGAAGAGCGGGATGCTGGCCGCCGAGGAGATTGCCGCTGCACTTGGCCAAGGCGACCAGGGTGGCCAGGATCTCAGCGGATTCGCCGAGCGTTTCCGCGCGTCCTGGGTCTACGATGAGTTGCAAAGAAGCCGCACGTTCGCCCCGGCGCTGCACAAGCTCGGCCCCCTGCTGGGCGGCGCCCTCTTCACCCTCGACCAGACGGTGTTTCGCGGCCGGCTGCCGGTCGCCCTGCACGACAAGACCCCGGACTATGCCCGGCTGCGCCCGGCGCGCGAGTGCGAGCCCATCGCCTACCCCAAACCGGATGGCGTGCTGAGCTTCGATAAGCCCTCCTCCGTGTTCCTCTCCAACACCAACCACGAGGAGGACCAGCCCTGTCACCTGCACCTGGCCGATCCAGCGATCCCGCTCGGCCGCAACCTGGCGGAATACGCGGAGCCGGCCCAGCGCTATTGTCCGGCGGGCGTCTATGAGATCCTCGGCGAGGGCAGTGCGCAGCGCTTCCAGATCAACGCCGCGAATTGCGTGCACTGCAAGACCTGCGATATCAAGGACCCGGCGCAGAACATCACCTGGGTCGCGCCGGAGGGCGGCGGCGGCCCCAATTATCCGAATATGTAGGGGGCTTGAAAAGAATGTCACGCGAAATCAAGGTAGGAGACAGTGCGACCCTCAAGCGCACCTTTACGGAAGCCGACGTGCAGAACTTTGCCGATCTGGTGGACGACCACAATCGTATCCACCTGGATGCAGAATACGCGGCCGGCACGCCATTCAAACAGCGTATCGTGCATGGGATGCTGGTCGGCAGCCTGTTCTCGGCCCTGCTGGGTGAACGGCTGCCGGGCCATGGCGCCATCTACCTGGGGCAAACCCTGAAATTCAAGTCACCGGTGTATCTCGACATGGAGGTCATTGCCAAGGTCGAGGTGACGGCGATCCGGCAGGACAAGGGCATCGTCACCATGGCGACGACCTGCGAAGACAATCAGGGAAAGACCCTGGTCACCGGCGAGGCGGTGCTGTCCGTGCCCTGGTTGCGGACGCCGGTCGCTGGGGGCTGATTCCAGAAGAAGCAGTCATCCACAGATGAACACAGATTATCACAGATAATTCATTGACTTACGCTTGGCAGCGGACTCATCTTGCCAGCTATTGCGGCACGACCGATAAACGCATGAGAATCCGCAGAGAAATCTGTGTTCATCTGTGTCCATCTGTGGCTTTTTTAGGTTGAACTGGGCGGCGTCTCGCGCCGCCCTACAATCCTCGCATCCAGGCCGCCCGCAATGACACCGCGTCCGGCCTCTCGATCGCCGTCCTGACCTGCGCCAGCAGCCGTTCTTTATCGACGCCGAGCGTGCCCTTGAGCACCAGCCAATTGGAGGCGTGGTCGGAGCGAAAGATGGTCCGGCGCAACTCCAGGGCCGACAGGAAACGCTCCATTTCGATAAACAGGCCCGTTTGCGACAGTGCCTTCCAGTCGGGCCAGGCCGCGAGATAACGGGCCCCGCCGCCGTTCAGCGTCAGTACCAGCGTGGACAGATATTCGGGTTGAGCGGCATTGATCAGGCGCGCGGAGTTCTCGGCGTGCTGCACGGTGAGTGATTCGCCGCCCAGACCATTGATGATCATTACCGAGCGCCGGATGCCGGCCGCACCCAGTTTGTCGAGCGCAGCGCGGGTCGATTCAAAGTCCTCGCCCTTGTGCACCCGCGCGAGCACCGCGTCGTCCCCCGACTCGGCCCCGAGGTAGACAAGCTTCAGGCCCGCATCACAGAGTTCAGTCAGTTCACTGACGCTTTTCCTTCTCAGATTACGCGCCAGGCAATAGCTGGAGACACGATGCACGCCCGGCAACTGGGTGCGGATCGCCTCCAGATAAGCCAGCAGGCGCCGCGTCGGCAACACCAAGGCATCGCCGTCGGCCAGGAACACCCGCCGCGCCTGATCGCCGCCGGACTCCCCGGTACGGCGGATGCTGTCGAGCACCTCGCCCTCATCCCGGGCACGAAAGCGCTTCTGCGGCGCGGTATACATCTCGCAGAAGGTGCACTTGTTCCACGAACAGCCGTCGGTGACCGGCAGGATCAGCGAATCGGCCTCGCTCGGCGGTCGGAAGACCGGCTCGACATAGCGGATGGGTGAAGACTGGTTCAAGGCCCTGCCCTTTTCTTGTGTTTTCAACGTTTCGGAGTCATTAGGAAATGCTCGTCGGACAGCGAGGAACCGGCCGCCTCGCGCAAGGCCGGCACCGGCCCGGTCACGGGATGCGGCGCAGCAGATTGCGCGTATCCCGCGCGATCATCAGTTCCTCATTGGTGGGGATGACCCAGGCCGCGGTCCGGCTGTCGGCCGTGCTGATGCGGGCGGCGCCGCGGGCCGCGTTGTTGGCCGCGGGATCGAGCGTCACGCCGAGCCAGGCGGCGGCCCGGCAGACGCGCTCACGGATCGGGGCGGCGTGCTCGCCGATGCCGGCGGTGAAGATGATGGCGTCGAGCCCGCCCAGCGCGGCGGCGAGTGAGCCCAAGGCGAGGGCGATGCGATAGACGAACAGCTCGATGGCGAACTGCGCCCGGGGCTCGGCCGATTCGAGCAGGGTGCGCATGTCGCTGGAGACACCCGAGACGCCGAGCAGCCCGGACTCTTTGTAGATGAGCCTCTCGATGGCACGGGCGTCCATCTGCATCTCGTCCATCAGATAGAGCAGGACGCCCGGGTCCAGGTTGCCGCAGCGGGTGCCCATCGGCAGCCCGTCCACCGCGGTGAACCCCATGGTGCTCGCCACGCTCTTGCCGTCCGCAATGGCGCAGGCGCTGGCGCCGTTGCCCAGGTGCAGGACCACGGTGCGCCCCTGCGCCGCCCGGGCGTCGTAGTCGGGCAGGACGCTGGCGACATACTCATAGGACAGGCCGTGGAAGCCGTAGCGCCGCACGCCGCGCTCGGTGATGACGGGCGGCAGCGCGAAGGCCTGGGC
>Ga0247840_10005749_pt1 | contig 18390 bp, 12 predicted proteins | sample LaCruzMarch2015__FD_192404 | JGI IMG/M metagenome (GOLD analysis project Ga0247840, IMG submission 192404) | Freshwater microbial communities from meromictic Lake La Cruz, Castile-La Mancha, Spain - LaCruzMarch2015_17m | ecosystem: Environmental > Aquatic > Freshwater > Lake | place: Spain... | reverse complement strand
GCTCGACACTGGTCACTGCGGGCACGCTCAACATCGCCACCATCGCCGACTACGGCACCGCCAGCGCTGTGGGCAAGGGCACTTCGGGTACCGCGCTGCGACTTGGCACCACCAACACCAGCGGCATCCTCAACTACACCGGCAACGGAAGCTCCAGCAACCGCACGATCCAGATCGGGTCCGGCACCGCTGGCACCGATTTAGGCAACGCGACGATCCAGAACAACGGCATCAACGGCGGCACGGGCCTGAAGTTCACCGCCACGGCCTTCAATCCCACTATCGCAAGCACCACCGCAAACCGCACGCTCACCCTCGGTGGCACAAACACCGACGCGAATGCGATCCAAGGCGTGATTCAGAACAACACCGCCAGCACCGGTTTGGTGGCCGTGACCAAGGCCGGCAACGGCACTTGGACCCTCTCCGGCAACAACACCTACACCGGCAACACCTCTGTGAACGCGGGCACGCTGCTTATTGGCAACACCGTTGGCTCCAGCGCTTCTCTCGCCTCGGGCAGCACCGTTTCCGTAAGTGCGAGCGGCACATTGGGTGGCTACGGCACCATCGGCGGGGCAACGACGATCACGGATGGCAAACTGGCCCCTGGCGCAAGCGCGGGCTCTCTGAAGTTTGGAGGCAGCCTCTCCCTCGTGGCGAGCGCCGGAACACCGCAAACCCAGATCGAACTCGGTGGCACATCGTTCACGCTCAACATCTCAGAAGAGTATGACCGGATCAAGCTCACCGGCGCGACTCCCACGCTGACCCTCGCCGGCACGCTGGGTGTCTCGCTCATCAATTCCTTCAGCCTCGCCGACAACCAGGCATTCGGCATCTTCCAACTCAACCCGGGCGCAACCCGCAGCGGCACGTTTAGTGCTCTCGCCTCCGACGGCTCTCTTGTCGGAACATTTGGCGGAAAGAATCTGTATATCACCTATTCCGCCGATTTCGGTGACAGCGGGGCCGTAGTTCTGACCGGCGGCAATGACATCGCTCTCTACACCGTCCCCGAGCCCGCGACCTGGGGCCTGCTCGCCTTCAGCCTGACGACCGTCATGGTCCTCCGCCGCCGCAGGAGTGTGGTCTGAGGGATTTCATCCTTCATAATTCCTCCTTTCAATTTTTTGGGGGTTGCCGGGGCCGTTTCTGAGGGGGAACGGCCCCGGCCTTTTTTATCCAGCAAAAACCAGGTTGGCTCGGGGAGGGACCGGCCGAAAGTGATAGACTCCCCCCAGCTTACGCCCGCGGCTACGTAGCCGCGTTCGTGAGAACGTGGCAGGGGCGTGGTTTCAAGGTTGCACATTTGAAAAAGAAAACATTTACATTGACGGGGCGAGACTCTGCCTGATAATCATTGCAGAGTGTCCAGCCGCCACTCTTGCGACACTTACTCCCAAGACATAAGACCACTCACCCCAAGCCCTGCAATGCGCATCAATACAATCATTTTTATAGGCTGCATCTTTCTGGCGAGGGCGGCAACCGTCGCGCAGGCAAGCCCGGAAAAGCCGAATATCGTGCTCTTCTTCGTGGACGACATGGGCTACGCGGATATCGGTCCGTTCGGCGACAAATACGAGACCCCGCATCTCGACCGCATGGCGTCCGAAGGGCTCAAACTGGCGGATTTTTACGTCAGTTCAGTCTGCTGCACGCCCTCGCGTTCGGCCCTGATGACCGGCTGCTATGCGGAGCGGATCGGCATGGGGGGGAAGGTCGTCTTTCCTTCCGACAAGCGCGGGCTCAACCCCTCGGAAATCACCATAGCGAAGGTGCTGAAAAAGGCCGGGTATGTGACCGGATGCTTCGGCAAATGGCATCTCGGAGATCAACCGGATTTCTTGCCCGCCAAGCAGGGCTTCGATGAATACGAGGGCATACCCTATTCCAACGACATGTGGAGCGAGTCAGGGAAAAAGGAGCCGTCAAAATACCCGCCGCTGCCCTACATGAAGCAGGACAAGGTGGTCGCCTATATCCCGGATCGGGAGAGCCAGGCCGTGATGACGGACGCCATCTCGGATGCGGTGGTGGATTTCATCAAGCAGCACAAGGACCAACCGTTCTTCGCCTACGTGCCGTTCTCGGCGGTCCATGTTCCGCATTTCGCGACCAAAGAGAGGACGGATGCAGCAGGAGGAGAGGCATTCGTCGCACAGATCACGGAGATCGACCAATGCGTCGGACGCGTGATGGAACTATTGAAGACTCTGAATCTGGATAAGAAAACGCTCATCTTTTTCACTAATGACAACGGGGGCGCTTCCAAAACCTACAGCTTCCCTCTGCGTGGCGGAAAATTCGGCCCAAAATATGAGGGGAACATGCGGATGGCCACATTGGCCTGGTGGCCCGGGAAAATCCCGGCCGGCAAGGTGACATCGGAAATCGGCACCACCGCCGATCTCCTGCCGACCCTGGCCACCCTGGCAGGCGGCGAGGTGCCGAACGACCGCATCATTGACGGCAAGGACATCGCCGATCTGCTCATGTGCAAGGATGGCTACCACTCGCCTCATGACGTCCTGTATTACGGCTCCGAGGGGATGCGCCAGGGCAAGTGGAAACTGGTGACCATCCGCGAAAAAGGGAATTTCACGCAGGAACTCTACGATCTCGACAAAGATATCGGGGAGCAAACCAACCTGGCCGCACAGGAGCCGGAGCGGGTCAAGGCCATGCAGTCCCTGCTCGATGCCCATGTCGCGGAAGTGAAAAAAAACAGCCGCCCGGCTGGATTTGTAGAGAACCCGAAGCCGGTTCTTCCTGATCCGACCGGTCTTCCGACGCTGGCCGATTACCGCAAACAGCTTGGGAAGGCTGCAGTGCGCCCCTGAGCAGGTGGCGCCCCTAATCCAAATTCGATGAAAGGCAAGTCATCGTGGTGGCGGCGACCTTCAGGATTGTTCGGATCGCTTGTCCCGAAAGTTGGAAACCCGAGAAGCTTTGGGATCCGCACCCGGGCGGATATTTGAAACCACCCGCATATTTTTTCAAAACCAAAAACCAACCTATGAAGCACATTGCAAATCAAAAAACCGTCATCAGCATGCTCTGTTTTGCTGCGATGTCCCTCGTGTCCCGCGCCGAACTCCCGACGCCTGTGGAACTCGAGATCACCGGAAAATACTTGCTCATCCCGGTTCAGAGCCCCGGAAAAGATGTGAAGGCGAATATCATGAAAATGGAAGTCGATGGCATGATCGCCTATCAGTTCGGGGTTTTTCTGGCATCGAGCGAGGAGACGATCTCTGCGTGGGGATGTCTGGACGTGAGCGAGTATGCGGGCAAGAAGGCGAAGATCACTTCGGTAAGGGGACCCGAGGAAAGTTGGGCTTGGGTCTCGGGTGTCATCAAGAGCTCGGACACAATCACCTCCAGCGTCCCGATCTACACGGAAAAAGGCCGCCCGCAATTTCACTTCAGCCAGAGGGTGGGCTGGAACAACGACCCCAACGGCATGGTTTACTCCGACGGGCTCTACCATCTCTCCTGGCAGTGCAATCCGATGATCGCCGCCTTTGCCAACATGTTTTGGGGGCATGCAGTCAGCAAGGATCTGGTGCATTGGGAGGAGAAGCCCATCGTGATTCGGACCATGGGCAGGGGAAATGACGGAAAACTATTTCCGAATGCCCATCCGTCGATGGTTCTGGGGCAGGCGTTTTCAGGCGGTGCCGCCGTCGATCAAAAGAACACTTTGGGCAAACAGGTCGGCAACACGAAGACGATCATCGCGGCCATCACAGACACCGGCGGCGGCGATGCCAAAAACGGGGGGACCTTTGGCGAGTCGCTGGCGTATTCCACCGACAGCGGAAATACCTACACCCTTCTTCGGGACGACAACCCGATCATCTCACACAACGGCCGTGATCCGAAGCTGTTCTGGTATGAGCCGGGCCAGCACTGGTGCATCGTCGTCTATAATGGCGGGCATGCCGTCACGGAGCCCAAGGGATGGATCGGAAAAATGGAGTTCTACACCAGCAAGGATCTCAAAACCTGGACCAAGGAGAGCGAGACGGAAGAGATTTTTCACGAGTGCCCGGAGTTTGTCGAACTCCCGGTGGATGGGGACCCGAAAAACAAGAAGTGGATGCTTTTCGATGCGACTCCAAAATACCAGATCGGCAGCTTTGATGGAAAAACCTTCAAGCCGGACAACGCGGTGCCGCGCCTTTGTATCGGCGGTGATCTGAAGGCCGCCCAGTGTTTCAGCGACGCCCCCGACGGCCGGGCCATCTGCATGGTTTGGGCCCGGACCTCTCAAAAAGACAAGAACGCGCCCTTCAACCAGGGGTTCACGCTACCTTTGGAGCTGACGTTGAAAACCGCTGCGGACGGCGTGCGCTGCTATGCGAATCCGGTGAAGGAACTCGAAGCATTGCGCGGCGAGGAAATCCTCTCCGTTACAAAGCAGAAGCTCAACGAGGGGGAAACGCCGCTGAAGTTCAAGCAGCCCGCTGAGCTCGTCGAGATCGACATGGTGGTCGATTACAGCGGTGGGACAAAGCCGGCCGAGATAGAAATCCAGCTGGGAGAAAGCAAATACACCTACGATCTGGCGACCAAGGAATTGGCGGGACCCAAAGGCAAGCTGACCTCCTACGACAAGGAGGATGGCAAGCTGGATCTGCGGATCTTTGTGGACCGGCCGACGGTCGAGATTTTCGCCGAGCACGGGGCGGTCTATATGCTGAACAACCGGAACGTCCAAGGCGCGCCGCTGGATCAGATTGTGCTCCGGCTCAAAGGCGGCTCCGCCACCATCGAATCCGCCAAGGCCTACATGCTGAAATCCATCTGGAAAAAATAGACCGGAGCAGATGCAGATCATTTCCAACCAACCCAACACCCAAACTCAATACATGGAAAATCACCTCACTTCATTACTGGCGGTGCTGTCCGCTGTCGCTGTATTTGCCGCCCCGCAATCGAAGGCTGCCGATGAATGGCTCAATTCCCCGACGTATGACACGTTTCCCATGTATGCAGGCGTCGGCTACGATCAGCCGCTGCGCCCCCAGTTCCATTTCACATCTCGCGTGGGATGGCTGAATGATCCCAACGGGATGGTTTATTATGACGGCGAGTGGCTCATGGCCTTCCAGCACTACGCCAAGGGCAATACCAACGGGCCAAAGTCGTGGGGAAATGCGGCGAGCAAAGACCTGGTTCACTGGGCGCAGTTGCCGCATGCGCTCAACCCCTACCGCAACGTGAAGTGGGACAAGGGGAACGACCACGCGATCTGGTCGGGTTCGGCCATCGTCGATGAGTTCAACGCCCTCGGAAAACAAAAGGGGGACGTAAAGACGATCTTCGCCATGTTCACCGCCACCCACGCCGGCGAGGATAAGAAGGCGGCATTCTTCCAGGTGGGCGCTTACAGCACCGACAAGGGACGCACTTGGACCAAAATCAACGACGGCAAGCCGCTCGTCGATCACCTCGAGGGGTTCGATCCGGGACAGCGGGATCCTTATCTCTTTTTTCACGAGCCGACCAAATCCTATCGCTTCATCATGGAAATCGGCGGGCCGGAAAAAGCCGTCCGCATCTGGAAATCCACCGACCTGACGAATTGGGAGCCCGTCTGCGACATCCCGAACAAGTCCGCCGAGTGCATCAATATGTATGCCGTCCCGCTCGATGGCGACCCTAAGAACATGAAATGGGTGATCGCGGACGCCGGGACCGCTTACGAAGTCGGCGACTTCGACGGAACCAAGTGGACCGGTCTCGGGGACAAGGACAAGGCCGGCAGGCGCCTGAGATTCGATTTCGGCGATTGCTACTACGCCGCCCAGACGTTCAACCAGGCCCCCGATCACCGGGTGGTGCACGTCGGGTGGCTCCGCTCCTCCGCGCCCGGATTCAGCCCCTTTACCGAAGCCGGCATGCCGTTCAACCAGCAGTTGTCGGTTCCCGCAGAGATCACCCTCCGCACCACGCCGGACGGGATCCGCATGTATCGCAACCCCGTGAAGGAACTTGCCGGGCTCTACGCCAAATCCGACAAGTTCGAGAACCTCACGCTCGATGCGGCAAATGCCAACCTCGCCGCGCTCAAGCCGGAGCTGATCGACATGACAATCTCGTTCGTGCCGGCGGGCGACCTCACCCTCAGCGTCCGGGGATTGAATATCAACTATGAGGCGGCGAAGAATCAGTTCGTCTTCACCAACTCTGTGCGTGCCGAGGCGGAAAAGGCCGGAATGCTGAAACTTCCGCCCGAAAGACAGCGGCCCTACAAGGATACCGGCCGACGGGAAATCCCCGCCCCGGTAGTTGATGGCAAGGTGAAGCTTCGCGTGCTGGTGGACCGGGCGTCGCTGGAACTCTTCGTCAACGACGGCCAGGCCGCCGCCAGCTTTACGGTGATCCCCGATCCGAAGAACCGGGACATCTCCCTCACGAGCGAAGGCACAATAAAAATCAATTCCCTGGAGGTGAACGAATTGAAATCGTGCTGGCCCGACAAATAACCGACACACGCCCTCTTCAATCGCAAACGAGCAATCGACAACGCCTATTCAACACCATGAAATCATCCAAACACCTCGCCCGCGCAACACACCTGCTTGCGGCCGCTCTTGTTTTGTCAGCCGCCACGGTCCTGTTCGGACAAGCACCCAAACGACCGGACATCCTCATTGCCGACTTCGAGGGCGCGACCTACGGCGAATGGAAAACGGAAGGCACGGCATTTGGCGATGGTCCGGCCAAGGGCACCTTGCCTTTGCAACAACCGGTGACGGGATTTGCGGGCAACGGCTTGGTGAACACTTTTTTTGAGGGCGATGACTCCACCGGCACGCTCACCTCGCCCGAATTCCAGATCGAGCGCCCGTTCATCAGCTTCCTGATTGGCGGCGGCGGTTGGGAAAATCAGACGTGCATGAACCTGCTCGTGAACGGGGAGATCGTGCGTGCCGTGACAGGACCGAACGCGCAGCCCGGCGGGGAGGAATCGCTCGAGCCGGCAAGCTGGGATGTGTCGGAGTTTTCCGGGAAAACCGCCGTCATCCAAATCGTGGATCAACGCAAGGGAGGATGGGGGCATATCCTGGTGGACCAGATCGTGCAGTCCGATACCAAGCCCGCCAAAATTAATAAAATAGAGATCGAGAAAATACTGACTGTCAATGGCAGCCACCTTCTTGTCCCAGTGGCCAACGACCCGAAGGGCGCCAAACCTTTCGCGCTGGGAATTTATAACGGGGAGACTTTGGTGCAGAGCTTCAGCGTGGTGCTTCCGCAGGACGATGCCCCCTTCTGGATGGCGGCCTATCCGCTGGAGCACTTTGGTTTGAAAGGAAAGGAGATCAAGATCACGCCGACAGATGGCAAGCCGGCACCAGAGACATGCGCCGCCGCGTTTGAACGCATCAAAATCGGATCGGCCGACGAGGTGCTCTCTCCGTCCGATTACGCGCAGCCTTATCGGAACCAGTTCCACGCCTCCACGCGCCGAGGCTGGAACAACGATCCCAACGGCATGGTTTTCCACCAAGGAAAATACCACCTCTACTATCAGCACAACCCCTTCGGAATCTTCTGGGGCAACATGCACTGGGGACACCTCGAAAGCACCGATCTCATCCACTGGGAGGAAAAACCGATCGCCCTGTTTCAAAACGAACTCAAAGACATGGCCTTCTCCGGCAACGGATTTGTGGACTTCAACAACTCGGCGGGTCTCGGCAAGGACACGCAGTTCATCGCCTACACCAGCGTCGGGCGCGGCGAATGCATCGCCTACAGCAAGGACGGCGGCCTGACCTTCACCGATCTTCCGGAAAGCCCCGTCATCAAACATCCGGGGCGGGACCCGTTTGTCTTCTGGTCTCAACCCGGGCAGAAATGGGTCATGGCACTCTATGATGAGGCGAAGTGCGCCGAGACTGAGGCAGTGCCGGCATCCAGCAATAAGCCGAACAACCAGAACATCTCGTTCTACGAGTCGAAAAACCTCCGGCAATGGACCTGCACCGGCGCGTTCACCGATCCTGACCGCGGGGCGATTTATGAGTGCCCGGGATTTTTTCAGCTGCCGGTCGTTGGCAAGCCCGGCGAGTCCCGCTGGATCCTCCTGGGCGCGCAAAACCGCTATTTCATCGGCCAGTTCGACGGCAAGACGTTCCAAAAGGAATCTGGCCCCCATGGCACCCCTCACGGGGCTTTCTATGCCGCGCAAACATTCAACGATGTCCCGGACGGCCGCCGCATCCAGATCGGCTGGGTGCAAACCGACTGCTACATCAAGCAGTTCCCCGATCAGATCGTCAACATGGCCTTCACGCTACCTCACGAGTTGACCCTGCGACAAACAGCCGACGGCCTGCGCGTCTTCTTCTGGCCGGTGAAGGAAACCGAAAACCTGCGCGGCCAGGTGCTCGCGGAAGGCAGGGATCTCACGCGCGAAAAGGCGAACGAGTTGCTCCAAAAGTGCCAGGGCGAGCTGAGCGAGGTGCTGATCGAGTTCAGCGACGCCGGCCGGAAGCCGCTCGTCGTTAACGGCATCGACGCCAGCTTCGCCGGCCGCAGCGCCCGCATCTTCACCGACCGCACGTTCAACGAGATCTATGCGGATGACGGGATATCCTACGAAATCAGAAAACGCTCGCCCGACAAGTTCGATTCCACCGAAACCCGACTGACAACAGGAGAGGATGTCGCTGTCCGCTCGCTGAAAATATTTCGCCTCAACTCGATCTGGCAGGAGAAGCCAGGAAAATAACTCCAGTCAAAAACCACCTGTTCAGAAAAGGTTTCCCCATGACCAAATGATTAATAAACTCGTTACATTGTGCGGAGTGGCGGCATTGGCTGTTTCCACTCAGGGGGAAGAACCCAGGAGCGCGAACTCCACCGTGCTGATCCACCACACCTTCAACAAGGGTTCCGGCCCTCTGGACAAGACCCCCGTGGAGGGCGGCACGTTTCGCGTCAGTTGGAAAAGTCACCCTGCGATTACTGCGGGTGGCGAGATCAACGTGAGCGGTTCGAGTGATGGGGCGCAAGCGTGCGCATACGTTGATCTGGGGAATGCCGTTTCCTGCGGCACTCCCAACTCCGTCTATGAATTGGAAATCGTGCTGGAGAACACATCCGCATCAGGGGCCATTCTCACGGGGGGATTTTGGCCTGGAGATCCGGGGCTGGAATCCTCCCACGATGCCTCGGGTTCCCCGTGGTGGTATTGGCGGGCCAATGGGGAGTTCCGGGCTTCCACCGGGCCCGGTTTCTCCGGCGACATCGCAGGCGGCACGACGGAAAAACTTCCCGCCGGGGAAGTTCAGACCATCACCTTCGTGCTCACGCTCACGGACAAGAGCCTGTCAAATAACAGCGTCAGCCTCTACAGCGGCACCCCTGCCACCGGCAATCTTCTCGGCACGGCAAAATTCTCCGGTGAGCTCGTCGAGCACGGCTTCCCCTATGTCGGATTCGGAGCCCGCTCGTTCGGCGCAAACGATAATGCGGCGGGCGTCATGAAAAGCCTTACTCTCAGACAGATTCTCGATCCCTCTTATCGGGATCCCGCTCCGTCGAAACAGGCTGATACGGCACCTGCTGCGCGGCCCGATACAAATGCCGCTCCGGCCAAGAGGCAGGTCAAAATGGCGCCGGCCAAAGCCGAGCGGAAATTGCAATTGACGGGTGACTTGCTGATCCTGCCGGTGGGCGAACCTCCACAGGCCGACAAAAAAGCGGGGAAGGCTGACTGGGGTTCCCTGGAGGTCTATGTTGATGACCAACTCATCCACCGGGCGCACGCGGTCCATCCCCGCAACGTGGAGGACGCCAAATACTGGGCCTTTCTCGACATGAAGGAATACAAGGGCAAGGAGGCCACATTGCGGCTGAACGGTGACACCATGACACCGGAGCAAACATCAACGAATCTCAGCCGGATCGAAAGCAGCGACAAGATGCGCCACCTCCAGCCGATCTACAAGGAACCGGGCCGTCCCCAATTTCACTTCAGCCAGATCCAGGGCTGGAACAACGACCCAAACGGCATGGTCTATTCCGACGGGCTCTATCATATTTCCTGGCAGTGCAACCCGCTCGGGACTTGGTTTGGTGGCTGGTATTGGGGACACGCGGTCAGCCCCGATCTGATCCACTGGACCAATTGTCCGCCGACCTTGCGCCCCAATGGCGCGATGAATCTTGACCGTGATCGAAGCATGGCTGCTGGCAATTGTTTCTCCGGCGGGGCGGCGGTGGATGTGAACAATACCCTTGGCAAGCAGGAGGGCGACCAGAAGACCATCATCGCCACATGCTCGGACACCGGGCTCGGCGAGTGCCTGGCTTACTCCACCGACGGGGGGTTCCGCTACACCTTCATGAAGGAGATCAACCCGATCACCGTGCAGCCGAGACCGCAGGAGGCCAAAGGGCCTGGCGACCGGTCGTGGGGGCGCGATCCCAAGATCCTCTGGTATGAGCCCACGAAGAGCTGGGTCATGGTCGTCTATCGCATGGGACTTTATCCCGACGCCTGCTCCGGGCACATGGCGTTCTACACAAGCAAGGATGCCAAAAGTTGGGAATTTCAGTCGGAGACAAAAAAGCTTTTCCCCGAGATTTACGAAAACGCACCGGACAAAGGCGACATTCACAAAAAGGATTTTCATGAATGCCCGGAGTTCCTGGAACTCCCGGTGGACGGTAACCCAGGCAATAAGAAGTGGGTGCTGCTCGATGGATTTGCGAAATACCAGGTCGGCTCATTTGATGAAAAAAAATTCACCCCTGACTTGGAGGAATATCGCTGGACGATCAGCCCGGGCACTCCTTACGCCGGGCAATGCTTCTCCAACGCCCCCGACGGGCGCGCGATCATGATGATGTGGTCGCGTATGGGCTACGGAGATGTTCCTTTCGGTTGCGGTTTCACCCTGCCGCTGGAGCTGACCCTGCGCACAGCGGATGATGGGATCCGGCTCTATGCCAACCCGGTCAAGGAGCTGGAACAACTGCGCGAAAAGGAAATCTTCTCGGCCCAGAACCAGAAGATCGGCGGAGCGGAAACGGTGTCGTTCGACACCCGGGAACAACTGGTCGAAGTGGTGGCTTCGGTGAAAACCGACGCTAAGGCGGGCTCGATCATGTTGAAAACCGGCGACAACACGTTCAGCTATTCGTTGGACAAAAGACAACTCGATGGGGCCACCGTGCACGACAAGGACGATGGCCGGATCGACTTCCATGTCTTTATCGACCGCGCCACCTGGGAGGTCTTCGCCGGACGTGGCTCGGTCTATAAGATCGGCGGCCGCCCGGTCGCCGCTCCCGTTGGCAGGATCAGCGTCAGCATCAACGGAGCGGAGGGCACGGTGGAGAGCATGAAGGTTTACAAGCTCAAATCCATCTGGCCGGAGAACGTGGATACCCTGTCTTATTCGAAGATGAAATAGGCGCGCTGCTTTTCGGACAGCCTCTATGAACAGCTTTAAAAAAATTACATACACAGCCCTCGTCGTCTTGCTGTTCGCCGGCTCTCTTCAAGCCGCTGAACTCAAGCTGGCCGATGCGTTCGGTGACGGGATGATCCTGCAGCGGGAAATCCCGGCCCCAACAGTTGATGGCAGGGTGAAGCTTCGCGTGCTGGTGGACCGGGCGTCGCTGGAACTCTTCATAAACGACGGCCAGGCCGCGGCCAGCTTTACGGTCATTCCCGATCCGAAGAACCGCGACATCTCCCTCACCGGCGACGCGGCACTCAAGATTGCATCGCTCGAAGTCAACGAACTGAAATCGATGTGGACGAATGAGACTGGCAAATGATCAGATGAGTTCTGTCTGCTGGAATAGCGCTCGTGGCGGCTTGCTTTCCGCCGTTGCGGCGTGGCTTGTGCTTTTCGCCTTGATCCTGCCAGCCCTTGAGGCTGAGCCCAATCAGATTCAGAATGGATCCGCCTCCAGCTTCAATTTCCAGACCGAGGGCTCGGAGGTCAATCAGAGATCCCCTATCTATTACTCTCATGATTAAACAATATTCCCCTAAACGCCGTCTGGCAGGGATTGCATGCTTGGTTGTATTGGTTTGCGGCGCCCCCTTTGTTTTGGCCGCAGACTCTGGCTTCCGTGACAAATTCGATGGGAAAGAGCTGAAAAACGAATGGAGATGGAACAATCCGGACCCTGCGATCACCGGCGAAGTGGATTCCGCGAACAAGGAATTCGTGATTACCGCGAGCGGATCCCATAACCACTGGGATTTCGGTGCCCTCGCCCCCTATCTGGTCATGGAATGTCCGCAGGGCGCAAACTGGGACTTCGAAGCCACCGTGGAACAGCTGAACAATGTCGGCGGAGAGCAGGGGGCGCTCGTGGTGATGTTCGAGGAAAAGGACTGTTTCTATTTCGGCCCGTATACAGGCAAAGTGCTCAAACTCGAGCGCTCCGGGAAGAAGGATCTTGGCCAAGCGCCGTTGGCGTCCAAAAAGGTCCTGCTGAAAATCGAAAAGCGCGGAAGCCAGTATACGTTTTTTTCAAAATATGCCGAGGCGGATGACTGGCAGGCGGTCGCGAGCAGCGATGAGCCCGACAAGAATCCGTTTGAAATCGGTTTCATGTGGAAATCGTGGTCGCCTGACGCCGAGGGAAAATACGCTTTCAGCGACGTGAAGGTGACATCCAAAAAATAGCCTGCGATAAGTCGGACCGGACAGCGCCGGTCCCTCCGGCAATCTGGAAGCGAATTCCAGCGGCTGCTCCGAATCTTCAAACTTTTCGGAAGAACCAAAAATTTGGCAAACGATCATGAAAACAGGAATGTGAGGCGATGAAAAGGTTTGCATCTTTCCCCGTTTACGACCCTAGTATGAACGGAAAATGAAAATATGATAATAAAAAACCTGTCTGTCATCGCCATTGCTGTATTTTTTTTAGCGGGCTCATCCCAAGCCGAGGAGGCAGGCAAACACCTGTTCATCCTCTCCGGCCAGTCGAACATGTCCCGGCTTAATCCGAAGCTGGACTTCATTCCTGCCGTGGAAAGTGAGTTTGGAAAAAACAATGTGCTGGTCGTTCATGATGCGCAGCCAGCGCAGCAGATTAAGCGGTGGTATAAGCAGTGGAAGTCAACCGATGGTCAGACTCCGGAAGGCGCGGGCGACTTGTATGATCGCTTGATGAACAAAGTGAATGCCGCCATCAACGGCGCCAAACCTGAAACGATCACGTTTATCTGGATGCAAGGAGAATCCGATTCGCAGAACGACGGCATGCTGTATGAGTCGAGGCTTTTGGGATTGTTTGAGCAAATCAAATCGGATTTGAAGCGCACGGACATCAACTTTGTCATTGGCCGCATCGACGATTTTGCTGAACCGAACAAAGTTTTTGCCAAGAACTGGGAGATGATTCGGATAACCCAGGTTAAGGTCGGCGAATCCGGTTCGCGCTATGTCTGGGTGGATACCGACGACTTAAACGACGGATTAAATAATCAAGGAAAGGAAATTAAGAATGATCTTCACTTCTCTGTCGAGGGTTGCAGAAATTTGGGCCAGCGCTTTGCCGCGAAAGCCATTGAGTTGATAAAAAAGAATTCAGCCGGGAACTAATAATGAAACAGTTCCAAAGCACCCGTAAATAACAAGCCACAAACAAAATAGCAAATGGCTATAATTCAACGCAATGCAATAATAGACTATAAAAATACTATTATGAAGCAATGCCTGCTTATTTTGCTTTTGGCGAGCGCGACCGCGTTTGCCGCACCGGACAAGCCCAACGTGATCATCGTCCTGACGGATGATCAGGGCTATGGGGATATCGGGGCCCACGGGCACCCGTTTCTTAAAACGCCGAATCTGGACAAGCTGCACGCGGAGAGCATCCGCTTCACGGATTTTCATGTCGCGCCGATGTGTTCGCCGACGCGCGGGCAGTTGATGACCGGGGTGGACGCCATGAAGAACGGCTGCACGGCGGTCAATGCGGGGCGCTCGATGGTTCGGGAGGACATTCCGATGCTGTCCAATTATTTTGCCGACGCCGGGTATGCGACGGCGCTTTTCGGCAAATGGCACATGGGCGACAGCTATCCCTACCGCCCGCAGGATCGCGGGTTCCAGGAAGTCTTGTCGTTCCGCGCCTGGGGACTCCCTTCGCTGGCTTCGAACTGGGAGAACAGCACGCTGAATCCCAACAAGCGGCCGGAGCAAGCGTATATGGATCCGGTGCTGGAACATAACGGCACCGATATCCGCTATCCGGGCTATTCCGGCGACATCTGGTTCACCGAGGCGATGAAATACATGGCAGCGTGCAAACAAGAGAAAAAGCCATTCTTTGTCTATCTGGCCAACAATCTGGCGCATGTTCCCGATAGTGTGCCCGGGAAATATTCGAAACCGTATTCCGACATTGGGAAATGGAAAGGGACCGACGGGACAGAGGTCAAGGTGCAGGCTCCGTATTACGGGCAGATTGCGAATATCGATGAGAACATGGGCCGGCTGGAGGAGTTCCTCGTGAAGAACGGCCTCAAGGAAAATACGATCGTATTGTATCTCAGCGACAATGGCTCGAGATCGAAGCCGGCCACCGATATCTACAACGGCGGGATGCGCGGGCATAAAACCGAGATGTGGGAGGGCGGCCACCGCGTCCCGTGCTTTTTCCGCTGGCCGCAATCCGGGGTCAAGCATGGGCGGGATATTCCGGAGCTGACCGAGGTGCAGGACATTGCGCCGACGTTGCTGGAACTCTGCAAGATCAGCCCGAAGAACCTTTATCACATGGACGGAGTGAGCTGGGGCGGGCTGTTGCGCGAGGGAGCCTGGCCCCAGGCTGATCGGAAGATTGCCATCGAGTATGGCGTGAGCGGCAAACGTTGGGTTGACGCATGTGTCCCTTCCGAAAAATGGCGGCTGCTCGGCAACGGAAAGAGCCTATACAACGTGACGGGCGATCCTCATCAGGACAGCGATGTCGCCGGGCAAAACTCCGAGGTGCTCAAGGGCCTGAACAGCTACTACGACGAGTGGTATCAGCAGGCCAGCGCTGAGTTCCAAAACATCCGCTATATCCACCTGGGACATCCGGGGGTGCCGGAGGTCATCCTTTATGCCAGCGACTGGCAGGGGGAATCCTGTGACAACCCCGCCACGCTCGCCCTCGGAGTTGCCAAGGGAAGATGGGATATCGAGGTGGATACTGCCGGAGACTACCGGGTGGAACTCAGCCGCTGGCCGTTCGAATCCGGGAAGACTCTCACCGAAGGCACCAACGGGCAAAAAGCGGATCCGACCGCCGTCGAATCCGCCTTCAAATCTGTTCCAGCTCCGGCCAAAGCCGACAAGGGCTCCGGTGGTTCGGGCGGCGCCCGCCCGATCGCCAAGGCGCAACTGGTGGTCGGGAAGGACAGCCAGACGATCGACACGAAGCCCGGCGATAAATTCGCCGCGTTCACGCTCCATCTGGCTGCCAGAAAAACCAAGCTGGCCGCCAACTTTCTGGATGCTAAGGGCACTCCCCTGTGCAGCGCTTTCTACGTGAAGGTCACGCAGTTGAAATGAATATCATGAAAACAACCGCACAGAATAGCACCGGCACATTTCGTATTAAAGACGGCAGTTTTTATCTCAACGGCAGGAAGGCGTTTCTTAATTCGGGGGAGATCCATTATTTTCGGATCAAGCGCGAGCTATGGGACAGGCATTTGGAAGCGGCCAAGGAGGCTGGTTTAACGACCGTTAGCACATACATCCCCTGGGCGTGGCACGAATCTGTCGAGGGCCAATTTGATTTTGACGGGGCCACCTGCCCGGAACGCGACCTGAGCGGCTGGCTTGCGCGCTGCCAGGCACATGGGCTGAATTGCATCGTCAAGCCGGGGCCGTTTATCCTCGCGGAATATCGCGGGGCGGGCTTGCCGGACTGGTTCATGGACCGGTATGGCGAGGACTGCAAGATGCGGAACAGCAGGGGGGAGATATTCCCGAGTGACGGGGTCAGCCTGTTCAACAGGAATTATCTGGAAAAGGTGGCTTTGTGGTATGACCGGATCATGCCGTTCATCGGCGAGCGCGAGCTGTCGGCCGGCGGACCGATCATCATGATGCAGATCTGCAACGAGATCGGCGTCTTTTCCTGGCTGGCCAAGCAAGGAGACTACTGCGGGGAGGTGAGGGAGCGCTATATTTCGTATCTTAAAAGCAAGCATTCAAGCATTGAGGAGGTGAACAGCCTGTGGGGGACGGAATACAAGGGCTTTGACAGCGTCGAGCTGCCGCCGGACGGCAAAATCGCATACCAGTCGAAAGGCGACCGGGGGCGCGACTATGAATGGCACGGTTTTTGGAGAACCTATTATGGCGACTATTTGAGGATGCTGACCGGAATGGCGAGGGAGAGAGGGGTGAAAGTCCCTCTCTACCACAATCTCCCGGGGTGGATTTATGGAAACGGCTATGAGTTCCCGGTCAATATCACCATGTATGACGACCTCTTCGACGGCAGGAGTGAGATCATTTTCGGGGTGGATCATATTCCGGAGTTCCTCTCCTACCGGAACCTGCATGATGACAGGATCATCAACGATATCACGCAGGCGATGCAGGGCAGCGGGCCGCTGTTCGCCGCCGAGTTCCAGTGCGGATCCCGCGAATACCATGTGGTGACGAACCCGCGCGAGATGGAGATTTTCTACAAAGCGAGCGTCGCGAACGGGCTTGTGGGATGGAACTACTACATGTTCTCGCAGGGGCGCAACCCGGCCCGCAAGGGCTACTCGGGGGATACATTTTACTGGTTCAATCCGCTCACGCCGGAAGGGGAGCGCACGAGCGCTTTCCCGCTCGTCCAGCGAATGAGCCGATTGATCCGCTCTTCCGAGGAGCTGATCGTCAGCGCGAAGCGCCGCGCGGAGGTCTGCGTGCTTTTCTACCCGCCCTATTACGCGACCGAACTGGAAAGGCCGGTTGATGGGAGGTGCGGGCTGAAATTCACGGCATCCGCAATCCGGAGGCCGGCGTATTTCGATGGCTTGCTGAAGGCTCTTCTGGTTCTGAATATCGACTATGACATGGCTGACCTGAGCAAGGCCTGCGCCGAAACATTGGGAAATTACAAGCAGGTGTGGGCATTCGCGACGGACGAGATGAATGCCAGGGACCAGCAGTCGATCGTGGATTACGCCAGGGCAGGGGGCAACGCGGTGATTTTCCCATGCCTGCCCGACCGGGAAATGTCCCAGAAGCCCTGTGCGATCATCCGCGAGGCCTTGGCGATATCGCCGAGCGGCAGCGAGACCGTCGATTCGCCTCTGATCGATGTCTTTGGCTTCGAGGACATCAAGTGCGCAAACCCGCAGATCACCTATTCCGAAGATTCGCTTTCCGGCGCGGAAGTGATCGCCAGAACCATCAGAGGCACCGCGTGCGGGTTTGCCAAGCCCCTAGGCAAAGGGTCGGTGATTCACCTGGGGGCCTGGATCGGGTTTGACACGGAGGGACACAAGCCAGTTTACAGCGCCATATTGGAGAAATCCGGGGCTAAGCTCAGGCAGGCCACAACCAGCAATGGCAATCTCGCCGTCCGGGAGCGTTTCACGGAAGATGGATCCGCGATCCTTTTCGTGGGAAATTATTACAACGAGGAGCAGTCGGGCAGGGTCACCTACACGCATCCCGGAAGCGGCGAGGCGATTTCGATCCCCTATTCACGGGATGAGATATTATGGCCGGCCCTGTATGGAGTCTTAACTTCGGTCTGCTTGCGTGTCTCCGACGGGCTGAGGATCCTGCACAGCACCTCGGACATTTTGGATGTTGCCATGTCCGATGGCCGGCTTGAAATCACCCTTCACGGAGACCGTGATCTGGCGGGAGAGATCGTCTTCGAAGGGGCTGATGTCAAAGCAATCCAGTCCGCAACAATCGGTGGCGAGACTGTTGAAATATTCAAGGACGGGAAACGCGTGGCATTCCATTATAGCCACGAACACAGGAAGCAATTTGTCCTCGGAGTCAATCTGTTCTGATAAATCCGCTCCACGATGGTGATTGCGACGAGTATCTGACCAGGATCTCCGTGTTCATGTCGAGAGACTGATGCCCAAGTTCCACCCCGACCTGGTGTGGAGGGTTATAGGGATCGGCCACATTCTCTTTGGTCACGGCATTCGGGATGTCGTGGGCTTGGGCGATCCAGTATTCGAACCAAGCGGCTACTTCGTCGGGTTAGGAGCTGTAAATAAATTAAGGTGGCAAGATGGCGCAGGAGTTTTGGCCTCTGGTGTTGCGTGGCTGAATAAAGGCGGGAAATCGGGGGAGTCTGATTCTCCAATAAAGGCGGGGCTCAGAGCGCGGGGCTCGCAGGGAATGTGGTGAACGATTCGCCGGGGAG
>Ga0247840_10005748_pt1 | contig 18399 bp, 21 predicted proteins | sample LaCruzMarch2015__FD_192404 | JGI IMG/M metagenome (GOLD analysis project Ga0247840, IMG submission 192404) | Freshwater microbial communities from meromictic Lake La Cruz, Castile-La Mancha, Spain - LaCruzMarch2015_17m | ecosystem: Environmental > Aquatic > Freshwater > Lake | place: Spain... | reverse complement strand
CAGCGAGCGCTTCGGCGCGGACGTAGTCGCCGGGGCCGATGCCGGCGGCGGCGCGCAGGCGGTACTGTTCGTCACGGTTGTAGAGCGGGCGGGTGTTTTCGATGAGGTCGGCGACGTCGGTGTAGCTGTAAAGGCCGATCAGTTTTCCGTTTTTAACCAGCGGCAGTTTGCCGATCTTGTTGGCCTTCATGATTTCGTAGGCCTGCCGCAGGTCGGTGCCTTCCGCCGCGGTGATGACATCCTTTGTCATGATGTCGCCGGCGCGGACGTTGTTGCTGGCGGCGTATTTCATGTCTTTGGTTGTCAAAATGCCTGCGAGGTTACCATTGTCGTCCATGACGGGGAACCCGCTGAAGCTGTAGCCTTTTTCCAGCCGGTGCTGCTGGATTTGGGCGAGCGTCTGGTTGACATTAAAGGTGATCGGTTTGCCGATCAGTCCGTTGAGATAATGTTTAACCCGCGATACATCGGCGGCCTGCCGTTCGGGTTCGAGATTTTTGTGAATTACGCCAATGCCGCCGTGCAGCGCCATCGCAATCGCCATATCGGCTTCGGTGACGGTGTCCATCGCCGCGCTGAGGAACGGAATATTGAGTTTGATGTTGGTTGTCAGTCGGGTGGTGATATCGGCTTCGCCGGGGAGAAAATCGGCGTACTGGGTGATCAGCGAAACGTCGTCGAACGTGAGCCCTTCAAAAGGAAAGGCGCTCATGAATTTATCGATATGCTTATTGTGGCTCATGGAATGTGTCCTTTTGCCGCAACAGCTTGGAGACTGGGGGCGGAGTAGTCAATATTGTATTAGAGGGGAATGATGGATTAGCAGGATAGATGGATTGCTGACACGCAAAGCTAAAGTTTATTTCGAAATCCATTGATCCCATAATCCATTGCTCCTTTAATCCATCAATCTAGGGAGGTTAAAATGCTGGCCGTGCACGTGAATATCCAAGTGAAACCGGATTGTGTGGAGCGCTTCATCGCAGCGACGAAAGAGAACGCCGGAAACAGTATCAAGGAACCGGGAATCGCGCGGTTTGATCTGGTGCAGCAGCAGAACGATCCGACCCGCTTTATGCTGGTGGAGGTTTATCGCGACGCCGAGGCGCCGCTCCGCCACAAAGAAACCGCACACTACGCCCGCTGGCGCGACACCGTCGAATCGATGATGGCGGTTCCGCGTAGCAGTACTAAATACACGACGCTTTATCCGGACGAATCCGGCTGGAGCAGTAAATGAAATTTGAATTCGCCACCGCCGGGCGGATTGTCTTCGGCAACGGAACGCTGGCGCAGGCCGCACCGGCCGCCGCCGGATTCGGTCGCCGCGCGCTGGTTATTTCAGGACGCGATTCGGAGCAGTTGCACTCGCTGCTGAAGGCGTTGCATAAAGAGGGCGTCGGCACCGAACTTTTCACTTTTGCCGGAGAGCCGACAGTTGCCGCCGCCATCGAAGCCGCTGAATGTGCGCGGACCGCAAAATGCGATCTCGTTATCGGTTTTGGCGGCGGCAGCGTGATTGATCTCGCCAAAGCCGCGGCGGCGCTGATGACCAATCACGGCGATCCGCTGGATTATCTGGAAGTGATCGGTAAAGGACTTCCGCTGACCAACCGGCCCGCGCCGTGTATCGCGATTCCGACTACCGCCGGAACCGGCGCGGAAGTGACGAAAAACGCCGTGCTGTCTTCGCCGGAACATAAAGTCAAAGTCAGCATGCGCCATCCGCTGATGATTCCCGATCTGGCGATCGTCGATCCGGAATGTACGCTTTCCATGCCGCCTGCCGTCACCGCCGCGACCGGGCTCGATGCGCTGACTCAGCTGCTGGAAGCCTTCATTTCGAAAAAGGCTAATCCGATGACGGATGGATTCTGCCGCGAAGGATTGCAGCGCGCCGTACGCTCGCTGCGCCGCGCCTTTGAAAACGGATCGGATATCAAAGCGCGCGAAGATATGGCGCTGGCCAGTCTGTTCGGCGGACTGGCGCTCGCCAACGCCGGGCTCGGCGCGGTACACGGATTCGCCGGGCCGCTCGGCGGAATGTTTGACGCGCCGCACGGCATGGTTTGCGCCGCGTTGTTGCCGCATGTGATGAAAGCCAACTTGTCGGCGCTGAAAGAACGGATACCGGAATCACCGGCGCTGACGCGGCTGACGGAATTTGCGCAACTGACCGGCGGTTCGTCGCCGGAAGACGGAATTAAGCGGCTGACCGGACTTTGCCGCGACTTGCAGGTTCCGCCGCTCTCCGCGCTTGGCGTGGCGGAAAAAGATTTTCTGGCGATTGTCGAAAAAGCGCAGTCAGCCAGCAGTATGAAAGGCAACCCGGTTGAACTGACCGATACGGAACTGACGCAGATTTTGCATCGCGCCTTATGAATGCATACAGCAGATCGGCGATTCCGTCTTATGCGGCCCTTCCTGCGGGCGGTGACTTTGCCACCGTTTTTGAATTTATTTTATTCCGCTTCCCGCGCATTGCGGAATCTGTCTGGCGTGAACGGATCGAACTCAACAAGGTGCACTTCGATGACGGTGAATTGATCAACTTGGGCACCCCTTATCAGGAGCGCCGGCGCATTCGCTATTACCGGGAGGTTGTCGGCGAAATAAAGATTCCTTTCGAGGAAGAGGTGCTCTTTGAGAATGATGATTTCATCGTGGCCGATAAGCCTCATTTTCTGCCGGTTCATCCTGCGGGGGAATATGTAAACGAGACGCTGGTCTCGCGGTTGCGTGCCAAGTATGGATATGAGGAACTCAGCAACACGCACCGGATCGACCGATCGACCGCCGGCCTGGTGCTCTGTGTAAAAAATCGTTCGAAGCGCAGTTTGTACCATCAGATGTTTAAGGATGGTGCGGTAAAAAAGATTTACCTCGCGGCGGGAAAGCTTCCGGCGGAGACCGGCCAGACACACTGGCACACTAAGGCGCGAATGGAACCCCGCGACCATTTCCGCATGCAGATTGTTCCGGGCGGGCCGGTCAATTCAGAGAGCATCATTGATCTTATCGAGCGCCGTGACGGAATCGGGTTGTTCCGCCTGCAGCCGGTAACGGGCAAAAAACATCAGTTGCGCGTGCATCTCTGTGAGATCGGCTCGGCCATCATCGACGATCCGTTGTATTCGGATTATTCAGACATCGACGGGGATGATTATCAGCGTCCGATGCAACTACTGGCGCAGCGCCTTGAATTTACCGATCCGGTGACGGGTAAGCAAATGGAGTTCGAGAGCAAGCGGTCGCTGCAGAGTTTTGTCGCCGCATCGCCGATGAGCTGATAGGTTTTGCCGCATGTTAATTGTTCAGTCCAAAAGCACGGATGTGTACCGCAATCTGGCGGTGGAAGAGTGGCTGCTCGACCACGCCGAAGGGCGCGGGCCGATTCTGTTTCTATGCGTCAATTCGCCGTGCGTGGTGATTGGTAAAAACCAGAATCCGTGGCGCGAATGCCGGTTGTCGCTGATGGAACAAGAGGGCGTACCGTTGGCGCGGCGGATTTCCGGCGGCGGCGCGGTTTACCATGACGAAGGAAACCTCAATGTCGGCGTCATCGTGCCGCGCACGGAATACCGTGAGGAAAAGCAGTACGAGCTGATTTTTAAGACGTTGGAGAAGTTCGGCATCAATGCTTCCAAACTCCGGAAAAACTCGTTGGCAGTGGATGGAAAAAAGTTTTCCGGCCAGGCTTTCAGTTTTCGCGGACAGCACGTTCTGCATCACGGCACACTGCTGGTGGACAGCGACCTTAAACGGCTGGGCCGCTATCTCGGCTCCGAAATTGACGGCATCGAAACCAAAGCCGTCGCCTCCGTTCCTGCGGAAGTCGCCAACCTCTCATCGTTCGCGCCGGAGCTGACGGTGGGAAAGCTATCGGATGCGCTGATTGAAACGTTCGGCGAGATGTATGTGAGTATGAGAGTGTGTGGGTATGGGAGTGACGGGATAGTTCCGGCGGCGGAGCTGTGGCCGATGGTTGAGAAACTTTCTTCCAAAGATTGGAAACTCAACCACACTCCGCGCTTTCAGGTGAAGCGTAACGACCAGCTGCTTGAAGTTGAAAAAGGGCAGATCATAAATTTCGATGGCGCACCGTTATTTGAAAAGTGGCTGAAAGGAAATCAGGTATGAGGCGAATTGCAGAAGCGCTGGTGATGTGCGCGGCGGTGACCGGATCTGTTGAGTCGGCGACGCCCGCGAGACCGAATATTCTGGTGATTCTGGCTGACGATCTGGGCTACTCGGATATCGGCTGTTACGGATCGGAAATTCCGACGCCGAATCTGGACAAACTGGCGGCCGGCGGCATCCGCTACACGCAGATGTACAACACCGCCAAGTGCTTTCCGTCGCGCGCCTGTCTGCTGACCGGCAATTATTTCCAGCATACCAATATGAAGTTCAACAATGCCGCCACGGCGGGGGAAGTGTTGCGTCCGGCAGGCTACAGCACCTGGTGGGTCGGCAAAAACCACGCCGATTTCAATCCGTACGACCGCGGCTTCGACCATTTTTCCGGATTTCTCGGCGGCGCGATCAACTATTATTTTCCCGGTGGACAAGATCAGTCCGGTAGGCCGGTTTCCGGCGCGGTTTATAAATGGGCTTTTGATGAAAAAGTGATTAAGCCGTTTGCGCCGGGAAAACCATTCTACTCCACGGACACCTTTACCGATTGGGCTCTGGAATGGCTGAGGGCGTCCGGCGGTTCGGGTAAACCATGGTTTCTCTATGTCGCCTACAACGCGCCGCACTGGCCGCTTCAGGCGCATCCCGAAGACATCGCGAAATTCAAAGGGGTTTATGACAAAGGGTACGACGCCATCCAGAACGCGCGCTACCAGCGTCTGCTTGATAACGGACTGTTAGACGCCGCGACCGCGCCGCTCAGTGCGCCGGACCGGGAACAGTGGGACTCTCTTCCTGCCGAAAAACAAAAGCAGGAAGCGCAGCGGATGGAGATTTATGCCGCCATGATCCACACGCTGGACCGGAATATCGGACGTCTCGTTGCGGCGCTTAAAGAATCAGGCCAGCTCGACAACACGCTTGTCCTTTTCCTTAGCGATAACGGCGCCGCCGCCGAAGATACGGAAGATGACAATGTTGATCCGTCGGCCATCTGGGGCTCGGGCAACTCGTTCGACGCCATACACGGCTCGTGGGCCAATGTCTGCAACACGCCGCTGCGCAAATGGAAATTATGCAGTTACGAAGGCGGCATCAGCACACCGATGATTGCCCACTGGCCCAAAGGAATCAGCAAGCCCGGGTCGATCTGCCGCGAAACCTGCCACCTGATCGACCTGCTTCCAACCTGGATGGAACTGGCGAACGCTCCGTTTCCCGGCGAATCAAAACAGACGGATATTCCGCCGCTGGAAGGCGTCAGTCTGGCTCCGACATTCCGCGGAGAAGCGATCAAACGGAGCGCCCCGCTGTTTTTTGAATTTGGAATGGGGCGGGCTGTTCGGGACGGAAACTGGAAATTGATCCGGCAGGGCAAATCGGCCCCTTGGGAGTTGTACGATATGGCGGCCGACCGCACCGAAACAAAAGATCTCGCCAGCCAGCAGCCCGAACGCGTTCAGGAAATGACCACCGAGTGGGAATCCTGGTATAAACGCTGCACCGGACAGGACTACGGCACCAAACGGAAGAAGTGAGAAAATCCTGTTCTCATTTCAGTCGCGAGAGCCGGCTTACGGCGTCCTCCAGCGGCTTGAGGGAAACATCTTCCCATGAACTGTCATCGTAGTATCCGAACGGATTATCCAGATCCCGGATGAGCATGAGCAGATAGATCATCAGATACGAGATGACGCTGACGAAAAACAGCGATTCGTAGAATGGCTCAATCTTCGCCAGAACAAGTCCGATGCAAAGAAAGATGGTGATGATGTCGGCGAGCAAATAGCCCGTGGAAACGAAGGAGGTTTCGCGGATGGTGTGAATGCGAATGAGGGTGCGCCGGAGATTGCTCTGCTCCTGTTTCAGGCGGGCTATCAGCGTCGCTTGCGCCCATTGCTCCATCGCCGCGAATTGCGGGGTTAGATCGTTTAAGTGATCCAGCAGTTCCGCCGTGCGGTGTTTTTTGTGGAACCAGCTCAGAATATCCTGACCCAGTTGCGATAGAAGAACCAAACAGGAATTCACCTCGGCTTCAGGTTTGGCAATTCCGATGCCGCGCACTTCCTGCGCCAGATTTTCCAGGCAGGCGCCCAGCTCGCCGGGGATACGTTCGCTTTCCTTGAAATCCGCCAGAACGCCGCTCAAAAGAAACCCCATCAGGAAAACGTTGGCAGCCACAATCCCTGAGAACAGCGGGTTGATGGAAAGGACTTCCCACCCGATGAAATGAATGACGAGCTTTGCGGCTATCACCATGGCGACGACAGCGCTTACTCGCAGCAGAAGACGGAACCGGTTATGAATGATCATCTTTATTTTCCTTGGTCTGATTTATAGCGCGCCAAAGTCAGCGCATCTCTCAAACCCCTTGTTTATTCGCGTCTTTTCTTTGATGGTCGCTACAACTTCGGCGAAGCCGTCAGGATCGATTGATTTGTATATGGCCTCAAACTTATCGGTAACGAGGTAGTAGATGCGGTAGCCGCCGTTTTCGTTATTCTTTTTCTTACGAATCTTAATGGCACCCGAGTTTTCAAGAATGTCGGCGAAGCGCCGAATTTGGTCGAGCTCTTCTTTGGAACAACTTGTGTCATTTTGCCATGCTTCATTCGGCGCAGACACACACGGCATGTAGCACCCAGCATGCTTGGCCGGAATTTCTGGGTCGTACCCAATTGTAAGCCCGCAGCTTGCTTTTGGGTTATCCATGAGGGCGATTTGCTTTAACAATTCCTTTTCGTGCGGTGTAATATTTTTCATATCGTTTCCCCTTTGCCAAAAGCTTACCTTGCTCATCAAAATTTCGGCACAGAATCCTTGAGACGTTGTTGTTCCTCTTGTTCCTCTTGTTTTCTCAACCTCTCTTGTTCCTCTCCGAATTTTTCAACTTCCGACGAGTAGACAACAAGGCATTTAGCATCTTCTTCAAGATAGGCTGTATTGCCGTTAGTATTGTGTCCCGAAAACTCTTCGACACCAAATATATTAGTATTGCAACACCATTGCCATCCATCAGTCTGGCCTTCGAGTATGGCTTGTGCCTCGACCGGTTGAATAGGTGGGCGGCTGGTAAATTCCCAGACTCTCTTAGCGCGGGCGGTGGAGACATCCTCTATGACATTCTTTCCGCGGGGTGGCGCATTATATTTTAAGTACATAATTTTTATAGCCTTGCCATTGACGAAGGCAACTTTGAGCCGCCATCCACGATAGTCATACGTTTCGTTGTCGGCATATTCGAGAATGGGCGTGTCTGCATATTTTGAATTATCATGATATTTTGCCCAATGAAACAGGGGGTCATTGCCACTGTAACTGTCGATGCCCCAAGCCAAATCCCAAGGTTGCGGATTCCCGTAGCGTTGCTGACACTCTTCCTTCGTCTCACCGAGCCGGGCGAAGGTTGAGGCCGGCGATGCAGCGATCATCATAACGAGCACAATGAGACCATAGGCATTTTTCATCGTTATCTCCTTTTATAGTTGGTCGTGGTGCTAAATTTTAAACTTGGGGCATTAAATGCTTTGAGCGGAAGCAAATCAATCGCTGACGGGAATTTTCCAGCAATAGAGTAAAGCCGGAACTTAGAGCGAAGCTCGTAGATCCGGCTTAGAGGCGGGCTGTGCGGCAGGATTTGCCGGATCCACGCCGGGAGCCGGCTGAGTTCCGGCAGTACCTTCGCGCTGATTAGTGTCCATTCGCGGTTAAAAACTCTCTGTTCGCTTGCGGAAGGCGGGCGGAATGTTTAACACTCCCCGAATTCATTTTGAGGAAGGGCGCGCATGCAAACATTTGAAAAGCTGATCTCCATTTTGTCGGGCTGGGTGTGGGGTCCGCCGATGCTGATTCTGCTGGTCGGAACCGGTCTTTACCTGACGATCCGGCTCAAAGGTTTGCAATTCCGCGCGCTGCCGATGGCGTTCTGCCTGATCTGGGATAAAGACCGCGGGCAGGAAGGCGATATCAGCCACTTTCAGGCGCTGATGACGGCACTGGCGGCGACGGTCGGTATCGGCAATATCGTCGGCGTGGCGACGGCGATTACGCTGGGCGGCCCCGGCGCGGTGTTCTGGATGTGGATGACCGGTCTGGTCGGGATGGTCACGAAGTATTCCGAGGCGGTGCTGGCGGTGAAATACCGCGAGCACGGGCCGAACGGTATGCGCGGCGGGCCGATGTATTATCTTTCCAAAGGCGTCGGTCTTCCATGGCTCGGAACGCTGTTTGCGATCTTCACTGCGCTGGCGACGTTCGGGATCGGCAATATGACGCAGGCCAATGCGACGGCCGGAATTTTTCAGACGGTTTTTCACGTCGAACCTTGGATCACCGGGCTGGCGCTGATGGTGCTCACGGCGCTGGTGATCATTGGCGGAATCAAATCCATCGGTAAATTCACTTCCTTCCTCGTGCCGATCATGATTCTCGGCTACGTAATTTCTTCGCTGGCGGTGCTGGCGCTGAACATCACCGAAATTCCGCATGCCTTCGCGCTGATTTTCCGTCACGCCTTTTCTCCGGTCGCCGCCACCGGCGGCTTCGTCGGCGCTACCGTGGCGGCGGCAATGCGTTTTGGTATTGCACGCGGTGTGTTTTCCAACGAGTCAGGGCTGGGTTCGGCGCCGATCGCCGCCGCCGCGGCGCGTACGCATGATCCGGTGAAGCAGGCGCTGGTGAGCATGACTCAGACGTTTATTGATACGCTGGTGGTCTGCACGATGACGGCGCTGGTAATTCTGACGGCAACTTCCTGGACGAAAGGCATCGCTCCCGGCGAACTGACCAGCGCCAGCTTTGCCGAAACGCTGGGTGAAACGGGCCGGATTATTGTGGCGATTTCCACGGCGCTGTTTGCCTATTCGACGCTGATCGGCTGGAACTATTACGGCGAGAAGGCGATTGAGTATCTGCTCGGCCCGCGCTCTATTCGCATCTACCGCATTATCTTCATCGCGGCCGTGATGGTCGGCTGCATGATCAAGCTGGAGCTGGTCTGGAATATTTCCGACCTGATGAACGGCATGATGGCGATCCCGAATCTGATCGGGCTGCTGGTGCTGTCCAAGGTGATCAAGGATGAAACCGACCGCTATTTTGAATCCAGCAGGAAGAATAAATCCGGCAGTGGAAAGTAGAAGGGGCTATGGAAACGATTAAAACCATTATGACGCGGCGGAGCATCCGCGCATTTACAGACGTGCCGGTGACGGAGGTGCAGATTAAAATTCTGCTCGAAGCAGCGATGAATGCGCCAAGCGCCGGTGACGGACGTCCGTGGCATTTTGTTGTCGTCACGGATCGCGCTAAACTCGATGCGCTGGCCGATGCTTTAGACGAAGGCAAGCCGATGTTTAAGCAGGCGCAGGCCGCCGTGCTGATTTGTCTCGATGAGTCTCTCGAAAAATTCAAGGGCTTTGGCCCGCAGGACTGCTCCTGCGCGGCGATGAATCTTCAACTGGCTGCGCACGATATGGGGCTTGGCACCGTCTGGGTCGCCGTTATCGGCGTGCCGCCGCGCGTCGCCGGCTGCCGCAAGGTGCTGAGCGTGCCGGAACATATCACGCCGTTTGCCATTTTTCCGCTTGGCCGGCCGGCCGAAACGTTGCCCGGCGAATTCCGTTATGACCAATCCCGAATCCACAAAGACTGCTGGTAATATTTATGAGCGCACAGAAAACCTATAATATCCGCTGCCCGAAATGCGGGCATGAACAGAAGGTGGAGCTTTATGAATCCATCAACGTGGCGCAACAGCCGGAGCTGAAAACCGCGCTGTTCGAAAACCGGCTTAACCGCGTGCAGTGCGGATCGTGCGACGCTTCGTTCCGTGTGGATAAGCCGCTGCTTTACCACGACGCTGACCGTAACATTCTGATTCACTGGATGCCCGATACCGCCGTTTCGCGCGAAGAAATTCTGGATGAATTTGATAAAAGCATGGAAGAGCTCCGCAAAGTGCTCCCGGACGATGTCGAACCGCCGCGTGTTCGGCTGGTTTTCACCCGCGCCGAACTGGTCGAACTGATTTTCATTATCGAAGCGGGGATGGAAGAACGGGTGGTGGAATATATCAAGTACACCATTCATACGCAGAATATGAAGCGCCTGCCGCCGGCGGAAAAACAGTTGCTGCTGAATGTGCAGGATTCCACCGGCGATGAACTGCTGTTTGCCGTGCAGAATGCCGCAACGCTCGAGTTGGAAGATCTTTTGCGCTACCCGCGTTCAGCCTATCGCGGGGTGCGCGAAATGTATCTGAAGAAGCCGGACGAATTTATCGAGCTTTTCCCTGGCCCTTACGTCAGTGCCCGCGCGGCGCTGATGGAAGAAGCCGGCGACGACGGCGAAGAAGCGTGATTTATTTCTGCTGCGCGGTGTCGTTAATCGCTTTCAGAGCGTTCTCGGCTGACCCCGCCCAGGGGGTGCCGGCTTTTTCTGCCAGGAAATCTTCAAGAACAATACGGGCCGCGTCAATCTGACCAGCCTGTTCTTTACAGCGGGCGATGCTCAGGACGGCTATCGGTTGGAGATAATTTTTACTGTTCTTCTCAGCAAATGCGGCGAATTGCGCGGCCGCGCCGTTGAAATCGCCGTCGGCTTCGGTGCAGTAGGCCAAACCCAGCTCTGCGGCGGAACGCATCTCATGGTCTTTGTATTTTTTCAGAAAGCGCTCATATTGCGCACGGGCCTGGGCGTAGTCGCCGGCATTGAAAAAGGTTTTGGCTAGATTAAGCAGAGCAACCGGCGCCGTCGGGGTTGAGCTGTATTTGGTTATTATCTCTTCAAGCTGTTGCGGAGTCTGGGCTGTCATTAGAGCCTGCTCGGCTTTGGCTATATTGGCCGCCTTGTGGTGCACAAAGCCGTTTGAGGCTATTACGGTTAATGCTGCAGCGAGAAGACCCGCGCCGATCAGTTTCCCATAGCGCTTGAGAAATCCGACGACTTCCAGAACTTCATGTTTTTCAAGCTCCTGCTTCTTTTGCAGATCGTCGGTTTGCGGGGCGTGTTCATGATGCATCATAGTCAAACTCCTATTTTGAAGGCGGGTACTCTTATCTTTTCAGCCTCAGGATTCAAGCGCGTACAGCTCCAGAATCCGGTCGGCGGTTTGCTCGTCAGTTAGACCGTCGGTGATAATGCTGTGCGCGATGGCGGCATAGAGCGGTTTGCGCTTCTCCAGCAATGCGGCAATCTGCGTTTTTTTATCGCCTGAAAGCAGAGGGCGGGAAGTATCTTTTTCAACCCGTTTAAAAACGGTTTCGGGTGAAGCGGTCAGGCAGACGACCATGCCGGTTTTTTCAAAATCGGCGATATTGTCCGGATTCAGCACAAGGCCACCGCCTGTGGAGACGATGATCCCGGTGCGTTTTGACAGCTCTTTAGCCAATTGGCGTTCCATATCCCGGAAGGCCGGTTCGCCGTCGGTTGCGAAGATTTCCGGAATGGTTTTGCCCCGACGTGCTTCGATGAGCGAATCCATATCGACCAGTTCCATACCGGTGCGGTCCGCCAGTACACGGCCTGTCACCGTTTTGCCGGTTCCCATGAACCCGACTAAAATAATATTAGGCTTTTTCATCTTGGTCCGGAAAAGCAAACGCCCCGACTTTTCGGGGCGTTATACAGAAAAAAACCGTGAAATACAGCGTTAGGCGTTATTTTTCATCAGCGACTCGCGGATGTCTTTGTTGGTCATCCTGCGAATGATTGCTTCCGAGATGCCAGCTACAGCTAGACGTTTTTTCTGTTGAGCGATACGGTAGCGCTTGGGTCCGGCTTTTTTGGTCGGACGGCGAAGCGGTTTTTTACGCATTGAACGGCGAATTCTCATTTTTCTTCTCCAAAGGCTTATCGTTTTAAAACGAGCGGTGTAAGCTACACAGGCCGGATGAGTGAATCAACTTAAAAAAAGAGGTTTTCTATGACTCGTATAAAACTGGAAATGCCGCCCGTCTATTCTTTCAGAACCGAGCTTACCGTGCGCATTACCGACATCAACTACGGCGGGCATCTAGGGAACTCTAACGTTTTGGAACTTATACATGAAGCCCGAGTCCGCTTTTTAAAATCTTTTGGCTATAGTGAGATCAACGTTGAAGGTTACGGCACTATTATGCTCGATTCGGTCATTGTCTATAAAGCACAGGCTTTTGCAGGAGACGTTTTGCAGATCGACGTGGCTGCTGGCGATTTCAGTCGTATCGGGTGTGATATTTTTTACCGCATTACTAATAAGGAAAGCGGAGCCGAAGTCGCGCTGGCTAAAACCGGCATTGCGGTTTTCGATTATGCCAACCAGAAGCGCATTTCACCGCCTGAAGCCTTTGTCAAAAAACTCGGCGGATAAATGTTTGCCGCAGGATGAAGATGGAATATCCAAGGCCGTCCGTCTTTTCGTACCGTCTGTCGCGCCTCCAGCATGAGGTGTGGCGGTGCGAAATTTTTACCGGTTCGTTGCAGTTCTCGTTAAATTGGTTTCTCTTCCCGGAAAAGGATTAAATTCTCGCCCAGCGAGGTTGGCACGCCTACAGTTTGCGATCGAAAAATGAACGATTTGATCAGGCAGTTTGAGTCTCAGTTGAGAGCGGCGGGGAGCGGAAATGCGAAGCGCGCCGTTGAAGAACTTGCCGCGCATGTGATGGGCTGCAAGCCGCTCGAAATTTATTTCAAACCCATCACGCCGGAGCAAAAGGTGGGGCTCGAAACGCTGATCGTCCGTGCGGAGCAGGGCGAACCGATCCAGTACATTATCGGCCACGTCGATTTCCGGGGCTTGGAGATCCGTTGCGACCGCCGGGCGCTCATTCCGCGTCCGGAAACCGAACTTCTTGTCGAAGAAGTCCTGAAGTCTGAAGTCTGCGGTCTGAAGCCTTTAAAGATCGTTGATGTCGGAACCGGAACCGGTTGCATCGCGCTGGCGCTACTTGCGGAACTTTCAAACGCTGAAGTGACCGGCGTCGATGTTTCGCCGGACGCGCTGGCGCTGGCGAATGAAAATGCGGCTCAGCTGGGGCTTAACGGGCATTTTACGACTGGACAGAATAATCTGCTGGATGGTTTTTCGGAAAGCTCTCTGGATATCGTGGTTTCGAATCCGCCGTACATTCTTTCCGATGTCTGTAAAAAGCTGGACTCGTCGGTACGCGACTTTGAACCGAAGCTGGCGCTCGACGGCGGGGCGGACGGCCTGGATCTGATTCGTCCCCTGGTTAAGCAGGCTTTTTTTATCCTAAAGCCAAGTGGCGGGATTTTCCTTGAGATCGGCTACGACCAAGGTCCGGCAGTTGCTCTGATATTGAAAAACGCTGGTTTTCAGCAGGTTGCGATCAAAAAAGACCTGGCTGGGCTCGACCGTATCGTCATCGGCCTCCGCTTCTGACCCGTGCTTTGTGTCTTGGGGTTCTGTTTATCCAGTAAATAAAAACAAAATAAACATTGAATAGAAGCGTCTTGGGCTGGTAAAAGAAAGTAATTGGATAGCAAAAAGAAAGGCAAGTGACTTTGACTTCAGCTTTTTCAGATCGCAAAAAGGCCATTCTCGACATGCTTGCCGAGGATAGTAGCGTGAGTGTTTCGACGCTCTCGCAGGTGCTTGGCGTCAGCGTAGTCACAATCCGGACCGATCTTGGCGCGCTGGAAGAAGAAGGTTTTATTGTTCGCACCCACGGCGGCGCGATGCCCGCTTTTCATCCGCATATTCTCGACCGGATGCGTCAGGGCAAAGACCGCAAGGCGGCGATTGCCAAGGTCGCGGCGGAAAAAATTCAGGACGGCGACACCGTTATTATTTCTGCGGGAACCACCACGGCACTGATTGCTAAATATCTGCTGGGCCGCCGCAACGTACACATTGTCACCAACAACACGCTGCTGCTGACCTACGCCCGGACCAATCCGCAGTTGCGCGTCACACTGGTCGGCGGCGAGTTCCGTCCGTCGGAAGAAGGTTTGGTCGGTCCACTGGCGATCCAGTCGTTGGATCAGGTATTTGTTTCAAAAGCATTCATCGGCGTGGACGGAATTTCCGTCAAGCACGGGTTTACGGCTCATCTGGTGGAAAGTGCCGATCTGGTGCGCAAAATGGCGCAACAGGCTCAACAGGTATATGCCATTTGCGATTCCAGCAAGTTCGGTAATCCGGGCTTTGCGCGGATTCTGCCGTTTGACGGCGTGGACGGACTGATTACGGATGCCGGGCTGAGCACAGAATTTGAAAAGGACCTGCGCGAAGCAGGCGTGAGTATTTATAAAGCGGAACAATAAAGGAGCGTATTTTATGGCAACAGAAATTTTGATGCCCCGGCAGGGTCAATCCGTCGAGTCCTGCATTATTACCGGCTGGAAAGTGAAAGAAGGCGACACGGTCACCGAAGGTCAGGCGCTGTGCGAAGTCGAAACCGATAAAGCCACCTTTGAAGTTCCGGCGCTCGCGGCCGGAACCGTCCTTGGAATTTTTTATGCGGACGGCGCTGACGTGCCGGTTCTAAAAGTCATCGCCGCCATCGGCGCGCCGGGCGAAGATGTTTCTGCGCTTCGGCCTGTTGCCGAAGCAAAACCTGAAGCTGGAAACCTGAAACCTGAAGAAAAAACAGTTGCTGCTGAAGTCGTTGTTTCAAGTTTCAAGTCTCAGGTTTCAGGTGTCTCCTGCGGAGTTTCTCCTCGCGCCCGTCATCTGGCGGAGGCCAAAGGTATTGACGCTTCATCGCTCGCCGGCTCCGGCCCTGAAGGCCGCGTAATCGAACGCGACGTCAAAGCAGCGCTGGAAGGCAAAGCTCCGATTTCGCCCGCCGCCAAAGCGAAGTGGGCTTCGATTCCTAATTTTGGAAGCGGTATCGGCGGTCGCGTACTTGCATCCGATATTCAGGTTCCGTCCGCCGCGCCTGTACCGGCGCCTGCTCCGGCAGCACCGGAAGTCAGTTACAGCGCCGAACAGATGGGCGCGCTGAAAGAAATCGCCGTCAAAGGTGTACGCAAAGTCGTCGCCGGACGGATGCTTTCTTCGATGCAAACTACGGCTCAGCTTACGATGCACACGTCGGCGGACGCCCGCGCTATTCTTGCCGCGCGCAAAAAATTCAAAGACTCTGCGGACAAGAGCAGCATCACAATCAACGATCTAATGCTTTATGCCGTCGCGCAAACGCTGGTCAACTTTCCCGAACTCAATGCCTACTGGCTCGGCAGCAAAATGGTGCAGTTCGAAAACGTCCACCTCGGCTTTGCGGTCGATACGCCGCGCGGCCTGATGGTGCCGGTTATCCGCTTCGCCAATAAACTTTCGCTCGAAGAAATCGCCGCGGAAGCCAAGCGGCTTGGCTCGGCCTGTATCAAAGGAACGGTTGATCCTGATGCACTCAAAGGCGGAACGTTTACCGTCACCAACCTCGGCGCGGCGGGCATTGAAATGTTTACGCCGGTGCTGAACGCGCCGGAAGTCGGCATCCTTGGCATTTGTAATGTGCAACCGAAGCCGGTGATGAATAAAGCGGGTGGCGTTGAATTTATTCCGCACATGGGACTTTCGTTCACCTTCAACCATTGCGCAACCGACGGTGCACCTGCGGGGCGCTTCCTCGCCGCGATGCGCGACATGCTTGCCGGTCTGAAATTCTAAGGAGACAATTATGGCTACAGAAGTTTTAATGCCGCGTCAGGGACAGTCCGTTGAATCCTGCATCATCGTCGGATGGAAAGTAAAAGAAGGCGATAAAGTTGCCGAAGGGCAGGCGCTGTGCGAAGTCGAAACCGACAAAGCCACGTTTGAAGTGCCCGCTCCGGTCGCCGGAACCGTGCTCGGAATTTTCTATGAAGCCGGCGCGGATGTACCTGTTCTCAAAGTCATCGCTGCTATCGGTGCACCGGGTGAAGATGTTTCGGGGCTGCGCCCCACAACGGCAGGAGTCAGGAATCAGGAATCAGAAATCAGTAAGCCGGTCGCAGTGCCGGTTACTGAAGTGAAAAAGCCGACTCCTGCTCCCCGACTCCTGACTCCTGAAAATTCAGCGTCAGCTGAATTTGACCTCATCATCATCGGTGCAGGCCCCGGCGGTTATGTCATGGCTGAGCGCGCCGGACACCACGGCAAAAAAGTTCTGCTGATCGAAAAACAGTATCTCGGCGGCGTCTGCCTCAACTGGGGCTGCATCCCGACCAAGACCCTGCTCAACTCCGCCAAGCATTATGTTCACGCCAAGGAAGCGCCGGAATTCGGCGTGACCACCGGCGAGGTTAAGTTCGACCTGACCAAAGCAATGGCCTGGAAAAATGAAGTGATTGAAACGCTGCGGGCGGGCATCGCTTTCATGATGAAGAAGAACAAGGTCACCGTGGTGAACGGCGAAGCCAAGCTGCTCGGCCCGCGCAAAGTGCAGGTCGGCGACAAAGTATACGAAGGCACCAACGTGGTGATCGCCACCGGTTCGTCGCCGTTTGTTCCGCCGATTCCCGGCGCGAAACAGCCGCATGTGATGACCAGCACCGAAATCCTGAGCATCGACACGATGCCCAAAACGCTGACGGTGATCGGCGGCGGCGTGATCGGCGTCGAATTTGCCAGCTTCTTCAGCAGCCTCGGCGTTCAGGTAAACGTCATCGAAATGCTCGAAGAAATTATTCCGTTCATGGATCGCGAACAGGCCAAGGAATTCCGTAAGGCGCTCAAAGGCAAAGTGGAATTCAACCTCGGCTGCAAAGTTACTGCGATTGACGGCCATACTGTTAAGTACACGACTAAAGCCGGCGAAGAAAAATCTATCCAGGCGGATATCGTGCTGATGTCAGTTGGCCGCGTGCCGAATCTGGCCGGCATGGGCTTTGAAGAAGCCGGCCTCGATTTCGACCGCCGCGGCATCAAAGTGGACGAGCAGCAGCGCACTAATCTGCCGGACGTTTACGCGATCGGTGACGTAACCGGCAAGTCGCAGCTGGCGCATTCCGCGACTCGTATGGGCGAAGTGGCGCTCAACACGATCTGCGGACAGCGCGACCGTTTCCGTATGAACGCGATTCCGTGGGCCGTTTATTCCATGCCCGAAGTGGCGGGTTGCGGTTACACCGAAGAACAGGCGCAGGCCGCCGGACACAAAGTCAAAACTGCTTCGCTGCCGCTGACAATGAGCGGACGCTTCCTCGCCGAAAACGGCAAGCGCGGCCCCGGCTCCGTCAAAGTTATCAAAGACGCTGACACCGACGTACTGCTCGGCGTCCACATGGTGGGCGCGGGCTGTTCCGAAATGATTTACGGCGCGGCGGTGATGATCGAAGCCGAGCTGCGGGTGAAGGACATCCGCGAAATTGTTTTCCCGCATCCGACCATTGGCGAAGTAATCCGCGATACCATGTTCCAACTTTAAACAAAGGAGAGTTCCCATGCCTAAGATTCAGAATGTTTGTCCAAAAGAAGTCCGCAAAGCGGGCGAAATTACCTTCAAGCCGATTCCGGTCAACCAGTACAAATCGGACTATAAGAAGGAAGTGAAGAAGTACGGCGTCGAACGTCTGAAAAAGATGTACTACGACATGCTGGTTGTCCGCGAATTCGAAACCATGCTCAACCAGATCAAGGTGCAGGGTTCGTACTCGGGAGTTGAATACAACCATCCCGGCCCGGCGCATCTTTCGATCGGTCAGGAAGCGGCCGCCGTCGGGCAGGCGGTTCACCTCACCACCGAAGATTACATTTTCGGTTCGCACCGCTCGCACGGCGAAATTCTCGCCAAGTGTCTCTCGGCGGTTTATCAGCTCGATGACGGCGCGCTCACCAAAATCATGGACGAGTTTTTCGGCGGCGCTACGGTGAAGCCGGTGAAAGACGGTTCGCATAAGAGCGTCAAGGATCTCGCTGAAGATTTCGTTCTCTACGGTACGCTGGCTGAAATTTTTGCCCGCCAGAACGGTTTCAATAAAGGCCTCGGTGGCTCGATGCACGCGTTCTTTATTCCATTTGGTTCGATGCCGAACAACGCGCTCGTCGGCGGTTCCGGCGACATCTCGGTCGGCTCGGCGCTCTTCAAACTGATCAACCGTAAGCCCGGCATCGTTATTGCCAACATTGGTGACGCGTCACTCGGTTGCGGTCCGGTTTGGGAAGGTTTCTGGATGGCCGCGATGGACCAGTACCGCACGCTGTGGGACAAGAGTTTCGGTGCACCGCCGGTGCTGTTCAATATCATGAACAACCATTACGGCATGGGCGGACAGACCGCCGGCGAAACGATGGGCTACGGCATGGTTGCTCGTATCGGCGCCGGTATTAATCCG